>VFSW01000077.1_pt1 | contig 114069 bp, 92 predicted proteins | sample 5358111 | NCBI WGS metagenome assembly VFSW01 (sample SAMN11554181, study PRJNA540505) | mine drainage metagenome | isolation source: sediment from site ElyBrook_90M | place: USA: Ely Copper Mine, Vershire, VT | collected 2017 | reverse complement strand
ACATGGCCCCGAACACGCCGGATCCAAGTATCAGGGCACGGCTTTAGCCGTGCCGCCTGCGGCGGGGGAAAAATATTTTTTGGGGCCGGCTCTTCGGCCCGGCTGAAGCCGGGCCCTGATACAATGCCCGCTAAAAACGCGGCAAGACTCAGTGCGGGATTCCTCGCTGCGCTCGGAATGACAAACGTAAGACGGAGACTCGGAGCGGGATTCTTCGTCGCCCGCGGCTCCTCGGAATGACGGCTCAAGGCTGATAGTAACGGCACGTTACGAATGGCCTCCGGCTGGTACAACGCTGTGCCGCGGGCGGCCATTGCCGGGAGTAAACCCCGGCGCTCACAGAGGGGTAGATTCTCTACCCCGCTTTGGAGTGCGGCGGCTTGCCGCCGCCTTCCCGGAGCAGGGCTTGCCCTGCCGCGCACAAAGCGGGAGCAAGCTCCCGCACTCCAAGAGCGCCTTGTATCAGGGCACGGCTTCAGCCGTGCCGTATGCGCATGCCCCCCAACGAGGGCTTTAATGCCGGCGCTACAGCGACGCTACAGCCGGAGGCGCTACAGAGAGGGCGCGACAGAAGGGGCGCGGCAGTAGGGCGTCGCACGCGGTAATTGACGGATTGGGATGAGGACTTTTCGGAAGCGCGGCGGATGAGATATCATTCAGCGGCGTCGAGAATATGCGGGAGGACGCCCATCGGCGCTATGCTATTCAACCAATCCGACAGCGGCGCCATGCACCACAACCTCCGCGCAAGGCGGCGCATGCGGCCGCAAAGGAGCACGCCATGAAGTCCATTTTGTCTATCCCGCCGCAAGGCGAACTGGATTTTGTATCGGTGGGCGCGCTCATCCACCGGCTTGATCCGGGCATCATTCCATTTCGCAAGGCCGCCGAATGCCACATCCATGTGAGCGGCGGCGAGTTTAACGTTGCGGCCAATCTCTCCGATTGCTTTGGGATGAAGACCGCGATTGCCACGGCGATGGTGGATTATCCCATCGGCGACCTGGTAGCGGAGCGGGTGCGGGCCATGGGCGTAAGGCCTTTCTACAAGCACTTCAGGCACAACGGCGTTACCGGCCCCAACCTGGCCACGGTTTATAGCGACCGCGGGCAGGGCGTGCGCCCGCCGGTGGTTTTCTACAATCGCGCCAATGAAGCCGGGGCGCTGCTGAAGCCTGGCGATTTGGACTGGAAAGCCATTTTTGCGGGCGGGGTGCGCTGGTTCCACAGCGGTGGAATTTTCGCGGCGTTATCGCCCACTACGCCGGAGGTAATCATTGAAGGGATGGAAGCGGCGCGAGCAGCGGGCGCAATTGTCTCCTTTGATCTGAACTATCGCGAGAAACTTTGGAACGCCGGCGGCGGACACGCGCGGGCGGTGGAGGTAATCGGCCGCATCGTGAAGAACGTGGACGTTCTGGTGGGCAACGAAGAAGACCTGCAAAAAGGGCTGGGGATTCAAGGCCCTGAGGTGGGAGCCAGGTCGAAGCTCGATGCCAGCGCGTTTCTGGCCATGATCGACCGCGTGGTGGAGCGCCATCCGCAGATCAAAGTGGTGGCAACCACCCTGCGCGAGGTGCACTCCACCAATCGCCATAGCTGGAGCGCAGTAGCATGGATATTGGGCGAGCCACACACCGCGCCCGTGGCGGAGCTGGATGTGCTTGACCGCGTGGGCGGCGGCGACGGCTTTGCCGCCGGGCTTTTCTTTGGGCTGATGACGGGCGAGACGCCGGCGGAATCCGTAAAACTGGGGTGGGCGCACGGCGCGTTGATCACCACTTTTCCGGGAGACACCACGATGGCGTCGCTCGATCAGGTGCGCGCGTTTGCCAAAGGAGGTTCGGCGCGCATCCAGCGCTGATCGTCGGCGGAAAAAGCATCGGCAGGGCAGCGCCAGCATCTGGCAGCGGGCGCTACGGACCATTCCGGGGCGGAATTGTGAAACCTGCCACTCCGAGCTGCCATTCCAACCATTAATAAGGAGCATCCATGAGTGCGAAACGGATTGGAATACTTACCGGTGGCGGCGACGTGCCGGGACTGAACCCCGTAATCAAGAGCGTGGTGTATCGCGCCAATCAGATGAATTGTGAGGTGATCGGAATCCGGCGCGGCTGGGAGGGCCTGACGCACGTGAATCTGGAAGACGCGGCCAGCAAGGAGCGCTACATTCTTCCTCTGAACATTCACAACACGCGCACTATTGACCGCACGGGCGGGACGTTCCTCCACACTTCGCGCACGAATCCCGCCAGGATGAAAAAGCTGCCGCCGATCTGCGCCAACCGCACCTTCCCCTCCAGAGAAACGGTTAAGGACGGCGTCGCCAGCAAGACATTTGATGTGACCTCGCAGGTGCTGGAGAATGTCAGCGCTCTGAATCTGGAATACCTGGTGGCCATCGGCGGAGACGACACGCTGAGCTACGCCTCGCGCCTGGATAGCGAAGGCGTGAAGGTGATCGCCATCCCCAAGACCATGGATAACGATGTGCAGAACACCGAGTACTGCATTGGTTTTTCCACGGCCATCACGCGCGCCATGTCGGCCATCGACCGGCAAAGAACCACGGTGGGTTCGCACGAGCGCATCGGCATTTTCCGCGTCTTCGGCCGCGACGCCGGGTACACCGCGCTTTACACGGCGTACGTTACTTCCATCCGATGCTGCATTCCGGAATATAAGTTTGACCTGGGCCATCTGATTGAACTGCTGATTAGCGACCGGGCGGCAAACCCGAGCAACTATTCACTGGTGATCCTTTCCGAAGGCGCCGCGTGGCAGGGGTATAAAATCCGCGAATACGGCGAGGCTGACGCGTTTGGGCATCGCAAAAAGGCCAACGTGGGAGAAGACCTGAGCGATGAGATCAAGAAGGCCACCGGTGAGGAGACGATTGTGAGCGACCTCACGTATGACCTGCGCAGCGGCAGCCCCGATTTTGTGGACAAGATGGTGGCCTTCACCTTTGCGGGCATGGCCATGGATTGCATTGAAATAGGAGAACACGGCCTGATGATGGCGATTTCGCAAGGCAAGTACGCCGCGGTTTCGATTCCCGATCCCACATTGGGTCCGCGCCAGGTGGATGTGGCTTCCATGTATAACACGGAACGCTACCGCCCCAACTACTCCCACAAAGCAGGTTTACCCATTTTTCTCACTCAAGCCTGATGGGCGTACGGCTCACCCTGAAACGCTGTGCCTTCGCCCACCCTGCCCAAACGGCGGGGCGGGCGATGCGCACAATTACTTTTTCCGGCTCAACCTGCTCCGCCACCGGCGCCCTCCGCATTTATGGCAACTGCCAATCAAGCCTGTAGATATCCATTGTGCCGGAGTCGCGCAGGAACAGCGGTGCATCCTGCGGGCTTAAGCCCATCCAGTCGCCAAGCAGGCCGGCAGGCTGATGAAAGCCTGCCAATCCGGTCACGGTTTCCATTTTGCGGTCGGCCAGCCGGAGCCGGTGCAGCACCTGCACGCTGGAAACGTTACTCATAAAATAAAGGTAATCGCCCTTCCGGGACCATTGGGGATAGGCGATGGCAATCTTCGCCACTTCCGACCATTTTCGAGTGCTGAAATCGTAAAGATTAAGCTGCTGGGTGTTGTTCGACATGGTGGCGATATAGCGGCCGTCCGGCGACCAGCGCGGCGACCACATGGTTTCAGAGCCGGGCAAAATGGTCTCACTGCGAGTGTGAAGATCGATGATGTGAATGGTGTTCTGGCTAGCCTGGTCAGCGGGCAGCGCCTGCCCGCCATAAACCAGTTGCCGGCCATCGGGTGACCAGCCGGGGTCGGCCTGGTCGCGGTCGCCTGGCGCCAGTTGCTGCGGGTTGCCGCCATCGGCGGCAATCAAATACACCTGCCAGGGCTTGCCGGGAATTTCGCCCATGAAGGCGATCTGGGCGCCATCGGGCGACCAGCGCGGCATATAAGCCACCAGGGGAGAGGAGGTCAACTGCACGCGCTCGCTGCCGTCGGAGCGCATACGCCACAGCGTGCCCTCCGGATAAGCGGTGTACGCCACCCATTGCCCGTCTTTGGAAAACCCCAACCCGGTGGCGGAAATGCCGTTGAGATACGGCACGAAGTCGTACGTGGAATCGTCGTATCTCACCAGTTCGCCGCGCGCCTGAACCGCATTCACAAACAGCCGCTGCCCGTCGGCGCTGGGCAACGGATTGAAGGTGTTGGCGGCGCCCACCGTCAACTGCACCGGCTCATGGCGAACCTTATGGAACCAGGAATTCGCTTCCGCGGTCGCCCAGACGTTTTCGGTTCCACCCTGCGCGGAGACAAAGACGTAGTAGCGGCCGTCGGGTGTCCAGTTTCCGCAGCACTCCGTGGCCGGTGTATCCATGGCCAAATTCAGGGCTCGCAGGTGAGTGCCGTCCGGCCACACTTCCCACAGCGTGCTGGAGCGGGTAGCCGCATCCACAAAAGTGAACCTGAGACGGCGGCCCTCGGGCGACCAGCGTGGCGCGCTGATGGTGCCGTGGCTCATGGCAGCGATCAACGTGCCGCCGGAGCCATCCGCAGCGGCAACGTGGAGGCCATCGACGGCGGCATAGGCCAGCCTCAGGCCGTCCGCGGACCAGGCCGCGTCGTGTGCCTTCAACCCGCCCAGCCGCCGCGCCGCGCCGCCCAGCGACGGCACAGTCCACACATCGCAATCCTCAGCAAACACCAGGCAGCTCAGCACCAGCAACTTGGAATGGTCGGGGGAGATGTCGGCAATCGAAACATTCTCAAGGTTGGTGGCCAGTGGTTGAACGTCACCGCCGCCCACCGGCACTTGGAAGAGCTTTCCAGCCTCAGTGAAAAAGATGCGCGTGCCGTCGGTTACCATGCCTCCCTTCACGGCACCGTCATGCGTGATCCTTACTGAACCTGTAATGCGCGGCGGCGGCAGCAGCGGCCGGAAGATATACGCAAGCATCCCGGCAGCCAGTAAAGCGGCAAAAACCACCGGCGCAAGCCACACACGCCGTGGGGACGCCGCCGGGACTTGTGCAGCCGGGCGGCCGGAAAGGCTGTCGCGCTTCAATAGCTTAAGATCTGCCAGCAGGGAAGCCGCGGTCTGGTAGCGGCGGCTCAGGTCCTTTTCAAGCATGCGCCTGATGATGGGCAAAAGCTCCGGCGGCAGGCCCGCGGTGAGGGGCGCGGCGGGAATGGGATCGCGGTCAAGAATGGCGTGGAATATGACCGCCGTGGTGCTGCCGGCAAAGGTCTGCCGCCCCGTGGCCATCTCATACAGCACCGCACCGAAGCTGAAGATGTCTGAGCGCGCGTCCACTTCCTCCCCGCGCGCCTGTTCGGGCGACATGTAAGAGGCCGTGCCCAGCGCCACGCCGGTTTGCGTCAGCTCTTTGTGGGCGCGCGACCGGGTGAGCTCGTCAGCCGCCAGGATCTCCGAACCTGGCTCAGCAGCGGGCAGGCCGTCACTCTGCTCGCCGGAATCCGGATTCTTCAGCTTCGCCACGCCAAAGTCGAGAATCTTCGCCGTCCCGCGCGTATTAAGAAAGATGTTCGAGGGCTTGATGTCGCGATGGATAATCCCCTTGGAATGCGCGGCATCGAGCGCGTCTGCGATCTGAACGGCGATTTCCAGCAGTTCGTCGGCGCCAAACGGCCCGGCGGCGAGGCGTTGCCTCAGCGTTTGGCCCTCCAGCATCTCCATGGCGATGAAAGGCAGCCCTCCCTCCTCACCAATGTCGTAGATGGTGCAGATATTGGGATGGCTCAGCGCCGAGGCGGCCTGTGCCTCGCGGCGAAAGCGCTCCAGCGTCACTTTGTCGCGCGCCAGTTCCCCGGGTAGAAACTTAAGGGCTACCTGCCGACCCAGACGAAGGTCCTGAGCTCGGTAGAGCACTCCCATGCCACCGCTGCCAAGCTGGTCTAAAATTTTGTAATGCGAGATGGTCCGCCCTGTCACGTTTTTGAGAACCCAGTATTAACTGAGTCAAAGGTATCATAGCGCCATTAGGGTGTCGCAGAGATGGAATGTAAGGATGATGTTTACATAAACGCTTTCGCGAGCTTGCGGATCAAAGACGTCCAAAGCGATGCCTGGATGATGGTGGCATCCATCGTGCATTTGCAGAAATCGTATTGGGAGATGCCGCGCCTACGGCGCTCAAGAACCTTTTATAAAGCGCGCTTCTCCCTCGGCTCACGCCGTGTGCTATTTGATTCCACCCCTGGCGGGGCTTTGAATCGCAGAACCCGGAACACTTCGCAGGCGCCGGCCCAAGAGCCGCCGGGCCCGAAAACGCCGGACATAGACCGGCGGCCTTTATTTAAATATAAACCGACGCTCACAGAGCGCCGCTACAGCAGGTAGCCGTCCTTGGCGGGGCTTTGAATCGCGGAATCCAAAACAAAACGGTCGCCGGGCGATCAGGTCTCGTAACCCCGTACTTTCCGGCCTTATCCGGAGAACCGTGCGTGCAGCATAACGCAACGCAAGGCCTTAGAGGCGAGCGTGCCTGGGCATGGATTTTCGATATGCGGTGGCGGCGGAATCAGCCGCCCGCATGGCCTCCACCACCAGTTTCGGCGGTACGGTCATCGGCTCGTTGTGGATAGTCTCGCCCGGGGCAGTGGCGCGCTTTGCCACGCGTTCGAGCAGCTCCGGGCTGGGGTTGCCGATGCCGATCTCGGCGAAGGTAACGGGAAGCCCCACGCTCTGCGAAAATGCCAGAACTTCATCCACAACCGGCCGCGGCTGCGACTCCAGCATGAGCTGGCTGATGAGGCCGAACGCTACTTTTTCGCCGTGCATGTAATTATGGGTGCCCGGCACGGTGGTGAGGCCGTTATGGATAGCGTGAGCAGCGGCAAGCCCGGAAGATTCAAAACCGAGACCGGAAAGCAACGTGTTCGCTTCCACCAGGCGCTCGAGGGATTCGTTAGGCTCTTGTTGACGAAGTGCGGCGATGGCAGCCACTCCGGATTCCAACAGCGTCTTGTAGCAAAGCTCAGCCAGGGCGAGAGCGGTTCGCGTGGAGGCGCCGCCACGCATGTTCTTTACGCCTCCGAGGACGCACACCTTGGCCTCGAACCAGGTCGCCAGAGCATCACCCATTCCGGCGACCAGAAAGCGCACGGGACTTTTAGCGATCACTGCCGTATCCACCAGGACGAGATCCGGATTGCGACGGTAGATGCGGTATTCTTCAAAGCTCCCCTCTTCGGTGTAGATGACCGAAAGGGCGCTGCACGGAGCATCGCTGGAGGCTATGGTGGGGCAGTTGACCACGGGAAGCGAGAGATCCGCGGCGATGGCACGCACCGTATCCAAAACTTTGCCGCCTCCCGCTCCAATCACCACCCGCGCTCCAATGTCTCGCGCCGCCTGGCAGCCGCGCCGGATTTCCGCCGCTGTGCACTCGCCGGCGAACCGGAAGACCTCATGGCCCATCCCTACAGCGGCGAAGGTCCTATCCCAAGTCTCTGAGAGCAGGCGAATGGCGCTGCGTCCGGCAACAATAAAGGCTGGTCCACCAAGCCCCAGGTTGCGGATCTCGGCGCCGAGTTGCCCGGTTGCGTGGGGGCCCTGCGTGTAGCGGGTTGGGGCGCAGAATACTTTAAGTGGAATTGCCATTTTGTCCTCTGAACACTGAGCGTAACACCAATCGCCCGGCTTGACACCAGCGACACGCACAAGCGTGGAAAAAACTGCTTCCGCCGGCGAGGCCATTTCAGGCATGGCTACCCGCTGGGCAATGGCTTATGCAATCACGCGGAAGTCCTGCAGCGAGCCGCCAGCAGCCCGGTCGCAATCAGTGCGCCGTCAACAAAGCATTCGGTTCCGAGAACGACGGTGATGTTTGCTTTTGCGGCTGCATCGGCGATGATGGACCAGGCACGTTCGAGAAACTCGGAATTGGGCAGGGGCATGGGTTTGCCCAACCTCCGGTAGCCGGGGATGAAGCATTCCGGAAAGCAGATGATCCGGGCTCCCTGGCACGTGGCTTGATCGATGGCCTGCAAGGAGAGCGCCACCGACTCATCAGGGGTGGATGGAATCCTGACATTGGCCAGTGCGATTCGAACCAGGTCCACGAATCTTCTTTCTGAACCAGCGGTCTCGCTCTGATAGCTTTGGCGGATTGAAGCGCTTCTTCACTACCCGCATCGGGGCGAGGTGAAAGCCACTTTAATGTAAATGAAACAGCGGTGGTGCGGAAATGTTGATGGTTATAAATAGACCGGCCCGAGGCGGCGGGAGCGCGGGACGCAGACCCGGTTACGGGGAAGTTGAGGTCTTCCTGGAAGGCTGTTTCCAGGGGGGAGATTGCAGGCGATATTCGCCATTCCCTGTCCGGTCTACAAACGTGACAATCTGGTTGACGGCCAGGCCCGGCGTATTCCGGTATTTCCACTGTTCATAAGGGTGCGGCTTGGCTGCCGGGTGGGCGTCAATCTCATCCGGAGGGCCGTAAAGAATGTACATGTGGCCGCGATCGGTCTTCCACCCCGGCTGGTTGATGGCAAAGTGCTGGTTGGCGTAGGCGATGCGGCGGTAGAACTCCTCTTTGTACGGGTTCTGAGCGCTGCCGGGCGTTGGATTGCGCCGCTCCCAAAACTGCTTGATGAACTCATTCCTTTCATCGTTGGTAGCAAGCCGCAGGAATGCGGTGCGCTCCTTATCGTTGATAATGTAGACCACATCCTGATTCAGCCACCGGTCGTAAGCCGAGCGGTGCTGCTTGCCCGCTTGCCGCGGCGCAGGGGCGGGACTTTGCTGCAGAGGCCGCGCTGGCCACGCAGCCAATGCCACTATGGCGGTTGTCAGTAGAATCAGGGCGGCGAACAGCGGCGTCCAAACGCTGCTTGTCCCCTTCGGATACAACAGACGGCGGATGCGTTTCACCAGGCTCCCTCCTGAAGCGGCCACGGCCGCTTCCCGGCCGCACCAGCGGTTTTGTTCCAGCGCAGCCAGCGCCACAGCGTACTCCTGCGCATTCCCGCTTATAGCCACAGCCAAATCATCACAGCAATTTTCGCGCTCGGCGCGGATCACGCGGGATATCCACCAGACCGCCGGGTGATAAAACAAAAGGCACTCTACCCAGCGCTGCAAAATATTCACCAGGTAATCGTAGCGGCGGATGTGCGCCAACTCATGCAGCAGGATGGCCTCGCTCTGCGCAGCCGGCAAGCCCGCCAGCACTCCGATGGGCATCAGAATGACCGGGCGAATGTGACCCACAACCATGGGGACATCCGCCAGGCAGGATTCCAGCAGCAGGATGGGCCGCGACAGCCGCAACCGGGCGCGCAAATGCAAGAGCTGGTTCTGCCAGCGCTCAGGCACACAACAAACGCCCCGCCGGCGCAACCGGCCCACCGATACCCAGCCCGCCACTTGCCTAAGGACGAAAATCCAGACCCCCAACATCCAGAACGGCGCAAACCAGGGTACAACCGCGGCAAGGCCTGGACTGGATGAGCCGTTGGCGCCGATGTCCGTTTGAACGATCCATGCCGGCAAGGGGTACGCTCCAGTGATGCGCAGACCGTGCAGCCCTTCCGGCATTACGCGAATCAGCGTGAGGGCAATTCCGCCGAGCATCACCAGCATGGCGGCACAGGCCGCGGCATAACGGGCGCGCGCCGACCGCACGGCCGGCAGCATGGCCGCCAGCGCGGCGGCAACGATCGCTCCCTGCCAAAGGGAATGGAGCAGCGTCCAGCCTATCGCCTGCGCCAGCGGAGTATGAACCCACGCTTCGAAAAATCTCATTTCGCCCCCTTCCGGTACTCATCCAGCAGCCTGCACAGCTCGGCGAGTTCCGCCTTGGTCGCCTTCCGCGCCGAAAGCGCGCCCACCAGCAGCGCCTTGGCGGAGCCGCTGAAGGCGCGCTCCATCAAGTCCGCAGCGAGCTGCTGCTGGGTCCACTCGCGCGGCCGGGCGGCCTGGTAGACGTGGGCGCGCTGCTTCTCATCGCGGCGCACCAACCCCTTCTCGGCCATGATCTGCATGAATTTGAGCACGGTGCTGTATTGCGCCGGGCGGCGCCGGCTGATCACGGTATAAACCTCGCGCACGGTAGCGGGGCCAATGCTCCATAGCACGGTCAGAATTTCCAGTTCAGCGTTCGTGGGCCGGGGCGGATCGGTTGTCATATACGAAGACATTACTAGTAAGATGTTCGTAAGTCAAGAAAATATTCGGGCGGCTTTGCGCCGCCTACACGGCTGCAGCGACTCCGGCTGTAGCGGCGCTCTTTGAGCACCGGGTTTTCTTGAAGTAACACCCGGCGGTCCCTTCCTGGGTCAGGGCAGGCTCCCACCGCCGCTACAGATTCTTCACCGCAGAAAGCGCGGTTCAGAATGACAACCGGGGGGGGACGGCGCGACGTCTGGCGAGGGCGGCGCGGACCTGAGGGCGCGGGTCTGCATAGCGAGGTCGTAAATTCTTGTTTTTTTTTGGCAAGCATTCGGCAGGTGCCACCGCGAGTTAGGGAATCAGCCATTCCAGCGCAAGCGGGAATCCAATGGAGAGTCCATCCCCGGAGCGTGGATTCCCGCTTGCGCGGGAATGACAGCGCCTACCCTGACAGTTGCGTTTGGTTGCGGCTTCGCCGCACTGCGCTACTTGCTGTTTTCCTCATCCAACAGCCAGCGGCGAAGTTGCAGAATGTCGTTAGCGCGCACAATGCCGATTGGCCGGGGAGAGCCGTTCGGTTCCACCACCACTACGTTTTCCACGTTCTTCAGCAGCATATTGCGGCTTACCTGGTCAACCAGGTCACCTGGGTAAGCCAGCACGTAATCCTGGCGGGCAAGCTGGCGCATTGTGCAAGGCCGGCCGGCCGCTTCTGTCTTCAGCAGGTCGTGAGCCTCTACAATTCCAACCAGCGTGCCATCGGGTTCGACCACGGGCAGCGCTCCCAGGCTTTCAGGGGAAAATTCCTGCAGCACGGCGTGCAGGTCCGAGTCGGCCGGAATCACATTGAATTGCTTGCGCATCACCTGACCGATGCGGAAGCGCATCAGCACCGGCACGGAGTAATCCTGCAGCACGATCAACCCACGCTTAACGAGCTTGCCGGTCATGATGGAATCCGGGCTTAGCAGGCGCACGCAACCATCCGCCACCATCACGCAGACAATGAGGGGCAGAAGGGCGTTGGGATTGTGACTGAGCTCAAAAAGGAAGACGATGCTGGTGAAGGGCGCACGGGCAATGCCGGCGAAGAGTCCGGCCATGGCTACAAGGGCGTAAAAGGCGGGATCGCTGACCAGTTGGGGGAGAAAGTGCCTCCACGCCATGGCGTAGACCGCGCCAAGGCCGCCACCCACTATCAGCGACGGAGCAAATACACCGCCCGTTGTTCCCGAGCCCAGTGAAATGACCAGCGCCCAGAATTTGCCCACCGAGATTTCGAGCAGGTGCGCAGCCGTCAGACGGTCATTCAGCATGTCGCGAATGGTGTCGTAGCCGGTGCCGAAAACCTGCGGCTGGAAGTATCCAATTACACCAAGCATCAAAGCCCCAATGGCCGGCGCCCACACCAGGGCGGCGCGAAGGGGCAGATGGTCAAACACGTCCTCAAGCCAGAACAGCACTTGGATCATGGCTATGCCGACCAGGCCCATTAGAATTCCCATCCCGGCAAATAGCCACAACTCGTTGATGCTTTTCAGGGCGAACGCAGGAGCAGGGAAAAGCGGAGTCCATCCCGCAAAATGGATGCGCACCCCCGTGGCCACTGCGGCGGCCAGCGCCACAGGAATGAATGACCGCGCCCGGAACTCAAAGAGAAGCAGTTCTATGGCTACCAGAACGCCAGCCAGGGGCGCGGTAAAGGTTGCCGCCATACCCGCTGCGGCGCCGGCAGCCAGCAGCACGCGGCGGTAATAGGGAGTTAACCGGTGGGCCTGGCCGAACAGTGACCCAAACGCGGCGCCAGTCTGGATGATGGGACCTTCGGCGCCAAATGGGCCTCCGGTTCCAATGGCCAGCGCCGTGGCCAGCGGTTTAAGAATTGCCACTCGAATGCGCATGCGGCTGCGGCCAAAGAGCACCGCCTCCATAGCCTCGGGAATGCCGTGGCCCTTCAGCGTCGGCTCCCAGAAGTGGACCATCACGCCCACCGCCAGCCCTCCAATCACCGGGATCAGCACCACCAGCAGGCCCAGGTGGTTGTGGGCGGGGTTGGTGATGGCAAAGGAGAGCTTTCCGAAAAAGAAGAGATTCGTAAAGAAGTAAATCAGCTCCAGCAGGCCTTGCGCCACCAGGCCGCCGATCAGCCCCACCACCAGCGCATAGCCGCAAATCTTAATGACCTCCGGCTCAAGCGCAATACCGAATCGCCCAGGGTGTGGAGAGCCGGCGTGTGAAGCCGGCCAAGGATTTGAATTATCAGAATGAGCCAAACTGTGCCTCCTGGGAAAAGGCCCATTGGCCGTGCAAACTCCGCACGCGCCGGTGTTTGTTCAGAGCCTGCCGCCGGGGCAGGGAAGCGGGTTGCCAGGGACAGCGTATTCCCGACCGTGGGCCTTTCGTCCGGGACAGGCCCACAGCCCACAAACCGTGCCGTGGCTATCCGTGGGGTTCTTCTTCAAACACAAGCCCACGGTCAATCCAAGCCCGATTGCCTGTGACTACCTGCATTGGCGGTTTTCACGGATGCTTTTGCGCGCCGGGCCGGCCTGGCGCCGGGTAACGGCCATAGTGAAGCGGGCGAGCGCCGCATACCGGCGGCGGCCAGCATGCCTGCCTGCACCCGCACCACTTCTTCATGGTGCAGCCGGGATAGCTTTGCCAGCTTCCGCGCTCCCAGCGCGGTAAGGGTTACAATTACCACCCTGCGGTCGCGCGGATCGTGCGCCTTGTGCACCAATCCTTTGACCGCGGCCCGCTCCACCAGCCCCACCACGGCGTTGTGACGCTCCTGCAGGAAGTCCGCCAGCTCCGACAGATTGGCGGAGTTGCGCCCCGTGAATCCGGCAACGCCCAGCAGCAACTGGTGGTGCTGGGGAGTGACACCGCATTTTCTGGCCGCTTTCTCGCTAAAGCGGAGAAACCTGCGCAGTTGATAGCGAAACCATGCCAGATTGCGGAGCATTTCGGCTGGCGTCGCCATCTCTTCTTCCATGCGTGCCGGGACCGGGGTTTTCTCCGTCATCGCGGTAATTATATCACATTGCGATGTATTTTATAGTGGCAAGGCCGGCCGCGCCGGCAATTAGCCACGGGCAGCGCATTGCCTGCCATGGGCCGATCGTCCGGGGCAAGCCCCTGGCACGCCAACCGTGCCGTGGCTACCGGCCTGTTTTGGCTCACCCCTTGCAATTCCGCGGCTACAGTCATAGCATCACCGCCGCGGCTGTTTTTAAGCGCGACGATCGCCTGGGGGCGCCGCCATGGCCTGATCTGGAAAGTGGACTGCCTGCCCGGAAGGGATTCGCATCGCCGATTTAAGCACATGCAGAATCCAACTCCCCGAAAGGAATAAACCCGGTGTCCATCAGATACGTCTTGCGTTTCGTACGCCTGGCTTTTCTCGTGCTTCTGGCCACGGCGCCAGCCGCCCTGAGTGCCCAGCAACAAGTGATTCCGGTCTGGCCCGGCGTAGCGCCCGGTTCGGAAAACTGGACGCAGCACGAGGTTGAGTATCAAAGCCCGCAAATGGGCGTCATGGTGCGCAATGTGGTGCATCCCACCCTGACGGCGTTTTTGCCCAGCCGTTCCACCGCCACCGGCGCGGCCGTGATTGTGTGCCCGGGCGGGGGGTTCCTATTTCTTTCCTGGCAGAACGAAGGCACGGCGGTAGCCCGGTGGCTGAGCCAGCACGGCATCGCCGCGTTTGTTCTGAAGTACCGTTTGGTGAATACGGGCGCAACGGAAGAAGAATTCCGCAAGGCAGCCGCCGAGCTGTTCAGTGAGATTGCCCGCGTTCAGCAGCAGGCCAGTTCCGGCGCGCCTCCGGTTCCGCATCTGAACGCCGGCAACGTGCCCGAACTGGCAGGCGAGGATGGCCGGCAGGCCATCCGCGTGGTGCGCCAGCGCGCGGCCGAATGGGGAATTGACCCGAAACGCATCGGCATTATGGGATTTTCCGCGGGAGGCCTGGTAACGGATCAGGTGGCGCTGCACCACGACACTGCCAGCTATGCGGACTTTGCCGCGCCCATTTACGGCGCGCCTTTTGACAAAGTGGATGTGCCCGCCGACGCCCCGCCGCTTTTCGTTCTCTGCGCCAATGACGATGCCCTTTCTTCTTCACAAAGCCTGCGCCTGTTTTCCGAGTGGAAGGCCGCCGGCAAACCGGCGGAGCTTCACATTTATTCGAAGGGCGGGCACGGATTTGGCATGGCGCAGCGAGGGCTGCCCGTGGACCACTGGATCGAACGGTTTCATGACTGGATGCAGGTTCAGGGCTTTCTTGAGCGCGCCCATTAAAGCGGGCGTGCGGCCTTCCGGCGCTCAGGCGGCCTGTTTCAGGCTTCAGGAGCCCACAACACCCAGGGGAGGCGGGAAAAATCCTTAGCGCACCGGTGCGGACGGTTGACCGGAGCTTTACAGAACCTTGGAGAAAAACCATGACAAAGAATACCTTCAGCAAGTGGAGAATCACGCCCTGGCTGGCTGCGATCTGTCTGGGGGCTGCTTTGGCGGCGGCGTGGGCGCAGTTTCCCGGGCAGCCCAAGCCGGTGACCGGCCCGTGGATGGATAAATCGAAAAGCCCGGACGAGCGCGCCGATCTGGTGATAGCACAGATGACGCTTGATGAGAAAATCAGCCTGCTGCATGGAGGCGGCTGGCGTTCTCTTTTTAACTCCGGGCAATCAGCTTCGCGGTCGCTGGGCGGGGCAGGCTTTATTCCAGGCATCGCGCGCCTGGGCATCCCCGATATGCAGATGGCGGATGCCGCCGTGGGCGTGACGCACGGCTCCCTGTTTGGCCGCTACAGCACCGTGCTACCCTCGGGCGAAGCGGAGGCGGCGAGTTGGAATCCGGAGATCGCGCGTCAATACGGCGCGCTGATTGGGCGCGAACTGCGCGACCAGGGATACACTATGTCGCTGGGTGGCGGCATTGACCTGATCCGCGAACCTCGCAACGGACGCGCCTTTGAATACAAGGGTGAGGATCCCATTCTGGCCGGAACCCTGGTGGGCGCGGAGATGAAGGCCCTGCAGGCGCAAGGCGTGATTGGCGACATCAAGCACTACGCCATGAACGACCAGGAAAATGGCCGCAATTTTGTGGATGTTATCGCCGATAAGCGCGCCATGCGCGAAAGCGATCTGCTGGCGTTTGAAATTGGAGCGAAGGAATCGGGTGTTGGGGCCGTGATGTGCTCCTACAATCTGGTAAACCACGAATACGCCTGCGAAAACGGTTGGCTTTTGAACGACGTGCTGAAGAAAGATTTCGGCTTCAAGGGATTTGTTCTTTCAGACTGGGGGGCCACGCACAGCACCACGAAAGCTGCGCTGGCCGGCCTGGACGTAGAGATGCCGGAGGACATCTACTTTGGCGTGCCGCTGAAACAGGCGGTGGAAAGCGGCCAGGTACCCATGGCGCGCCTTAATGATATGGTCCACCGGGTTCTGCGCACGGAAATCGCCGTGGGGCTGTTTGATCACCCTTCGGACCGCCAGGCCGTAAACCCCATGCCGGGGTTTGAAGTGGCGGAGCGGGTTGAGGAACAGGGTGCGGTGCTGCTGAAGAACTCCAATCAACAGCTCCCGCTGCAGGCATCGACCCTCCAATCCATCGCGGTGATTGGTTCGCATGCCGATGTCGGTGTGCTTTCAGGCGGGGGCTCGGCGCAAGTGGATGCGCCCGGAGGAAACGCAGTGCCGCCGCCTCCGACGCGAAGGGCGTTCTTTCGCGGAGCCGTCTGGGATCCTTCCTCGCCGCTCGAGGCGATTCGCAGCAAGGTTCCTCACGCCAAGGTGGAATACAACGGCGGCACGGATAAGGCTGCCGCTGCCGAACTGGCCAAAGGCGCCGATGTGGCCATCGTTTTTGTGAATCAGCACACCAGTGAAGGCGCCGATGTTCCCAGCCTGTCGTTGCCCGATGGGCAGGATGCGTTGGTCAGCGCCGTGGCCGCGGCCAATCCTCACACCATTGTGGTGCTGGAAACGGGTGGCGCGGTGACCATGCCCTGGGTGGATAACGTGAACGCCATCCTGGAAGCGTGGTATCCGGGCATTCGCGGCGCGCAGGCGATCGCCAGCATCCTGTTTGGCGATGTAAATCCAACCGGCAAACTCCCGATCACCTTTCCGCGTTCGGAGGCCGACCTGCCGCATCCCAAGCTCGCCGTGCAGCCGCCGCCGGGTCCTGGGGACCTGAAGCCTATGGCTCCCGGAATACCGTTTAAGAGAAACACCCGGCAATTTACCCTGACTTATGATGAAGGGTTAAAAGTCGGCTACAAGTGGTACGACGCCGAAGGTAAGCAGCCGCTCTTCCCCTTCGGTTTCGGGCTCTCCTATACGGCGTACGCCTACAGTGAACTAAAGGCCACGCCGGGCGACGGCCTGACGGTCTCCTTTGATGTAAAGAACACGGGCTCACGCGCCGGAGCTGAGGTGGCCCAGGTTTATGTGGGGTTGCCCTCCAGTGCCCAGGAGCCACCCAGGCGATTGGTGGCCTGGCAAAGGGTAGAGCTGGGGGCCGGGGAAAGCAAAACCGTCACGCTGAAAGTTGACCGGCACTATCTCTCGATTTTCAATACAGAGAAGGATGGCTGGGAGTTGGCGCCGGGTGAGTATCACGTGTGGGTTGGCGGATCTTCGCGCGAGACCCCGCTCAGCTCCACGGTCAGTCTGCCCTGAGGGCGCAAGGGCGGGGGTGGGCAATGGGCACACGCCTGCAACCCAAGGGGGGCGGGGCCTTCGTCTGAACATTCAGCCTTTTGAGCTGGCCGGTCAGGCGACGTCGGTTTGCCATCGCGATAGGGTTGGCTTGATGTTGGGGCGGATGACAGCGCAAATGTAAAATTCATGACTAGATAATACCATCTCAACTATCTTGCGTCCTCGAGAAGTGTTTGCTAGATTTGGCTGTTGATCGTATCGCGCCATCTTGAGGGGGAGGCGACATGGGAAGTAGCTTGGGGGAGTTATTTCCGTCTGCGCAAGAGTCTGATAGTTCCAATTCACATGCCACAGGTGCTGCCGCACGACGCACTGCGTTGCGTCTACTACTCGCGGTAGGCTCTTTCTTGGCGTTCGTTTGCGATTTCCACATCCACAATTTACGCCTGCCATATTTTCTTGGCCCTTCCTTTTTTATCTATTTACTCCTGAGTGTTGTGCTGGCCATCCCGGTATTTACGGGTGAATCGCCGCGTTTCGCCCTTCTGCAGGCTGGCATGGTGATGGACGCCACCATGCTTTCACTTCTCTTCCTCACGCTGCCAAACGAATTCAGTCCATTGGCTGCCATCTTCTTCGTGTTTAACATTGATGGCGCAGCCAGGCGCGGGAGCCTGAAGTGGGTGTTTGGGCTTACCGGCGCCGTCATCGCCAGCGTCACGCTGCGTTTTATCCTGGGCCGCATCTTTTACCATCCGGCATGGGATGCTTTTTCGCCGCGCATTGATTTTGAAGACTGTGCTTACGCCTGCTCCTTTGCGCTGATCAGTTCCGGAGTCATGGTGTACCTTGGCAGCCGCGACAGGCAGGAGAATCTGGAAACCGAGTGGGTGCGCACACTGAATCACAGCATTACGCCGGAGATGTCCTTGCGGTCTTGCCTGGATTCCATCATGGGGGCTTTTCTCAACCTTTCTGGCGCCGGGCAAATCCTGGCCGTGGTTCGTGAAAACTCTACGGGACGCTGTTACTTATGGAGAAAGCCTCAGGTTGCCTCGGCGCCTTCCGCCTTACAATTGCGCGAGCTGGGGGCGGAGGAAGTTGGCAGCTACTTTTTAAGCTCTGCGCCACGGGCCTGGTGCCTAAGGCAGGACAGGAGCGCCGCAAACCCGGACCAGTACAAATTGCTGGCGCTGAATAAGAAGGGAGCGGCCGAGCTTGCCTCGATTTGGCGCCGGCCGGCCGGATTCCTGCCCGGCATCGAGTTAAAGACTCTGATGGCCGTCAGCTTCAGTTTTGATCGGGATCTGCAGGGCAGTTTGTACTTGGTGAACCACAACCTGACAGGCGGCGGACGCGACCTCAGCTTTTTTATGAAGCTTGCTCGTGAATCAATTGGTTCAGTTTATTCGCATTACCAGATTCGCCGCTTGCGCGGCCGTGCCCGCAAAGCCGAGCGCACCCGCCTGGCCCGCCAGCTTCATGACCGCCTGATTCAATCCTTGATCAGCACTGAGATGGAGATTGACGTCTTGAGCCGCAGACCGTCTGCGAATCCGGAAGATGTGAGAAAGGGGTTGGGCCACATCCGGAACCTGCTGAATGAGGAGGTGGTCTACGCCCGCGAGATGTTGCGCGACCTGAAGCAAACTGAAGTTTGCCCCGAGGAGCTGCCCATCTATCTGGCGGAGATGGTGCGGCGATTTGAGTTTGAGACCAATGTGAAGACGCAATTCTTCATACAGGACACTGCCCTGGCAATCCCCCCCTGGGCCTGCATCCAGGTGGCCCGCATCGTTCGCGAAGCGTTGGCCAATGTCCGAAAGCATAGCCAGGCTCACAACGTTGCCGTCAGCCTGGAGCTCAATGGAGACCGCTGGTGCCTCTGCATTCAGGATGATGGCCGCGGCTTCAGCTTTGACGGCCGCCGCTGCCTGAGCCAGCTTGATGCCGAGGGCCTGGGTCCTTCTGTAATTAAGGAATGCGTTCGCAAAATGAGTGGAACTTTGGTGATGGATTCGGAGCCCGGCCTTGGTTCCCGGCTCCAGATTGAATTCCCGGCAAAATCAACCCTGGTTGCTGAGCACGACAAAGTTGCCGGCCAAATGTGCGAGGTATTCTGAGAATAATTACCGCCGAATTCGGCCGAGGCGCTTTGCATGCCGCCAACGCAACCTTACCTTCAACAATTAATGCAGTGAACCCTGCCTGTGCCGTCGCCCAAGGCCCTGGCTCACCTGACTTCTCCGTTACCGCATCTGCTTTTGCCTGCGACCCAACCATCGCTTGCCGCAGAAACGAGCGCGAACCTGTTGACATGAGGCCGTAAAGGCTTTACGCGCCAACGTCCGGTTTCATAATCCGCAGAAATCGTTTAGGATCGAGACTTCCACCTTCGGGATTAAACTAAGGAAGGAAACTTTCCGCAAAAATTCGAGTGCGGGAAGATGCCGCAACAAGCGAACGCCCTTTCCTTAGCCCGGCAGGAGCTTTCTTTGAGCTATAACAAAGGAGAAGCTGGCGATTGAGAACCGCAGCCCAGCGCCTCTATCCGCACTGGAGGCTGGAAGGCAGGGTGCAGAACCCTAAGTAGAATTCATTTTGGATTGTAAGGAGCCTGATGGCAATGATTCGTCACCGTGCATGCCTGTTCCTTTTTACCAGCCTGCTTGTGTTCACCACAGCGCCTGGCTTGTTTGGCGCCCGCGCATCGTGTGAAAGCCTGTCTGGTTTAAAACTCCCAAACACAACCATTACCCTCGCCAGGTTGATTGCGAATGGAGCAGTCCAAGCGGAGGGGCGGGAATACAAAGACCTTCCGGCGTTCTGCCGGGTGGCAGGCGTTACCAGGCCGACTCCGGATTCAGACATCAAGTGGGAAGTCTGGATGCCGGCATCTGGCTGGAACGGCAGGTTTGATGGCGTCGGAAATGGCGGCTTTGCCGGAGCCATTGGTTATGACGAACTGGCAGACGCTGTTCGCGCGGGCTACGCCTCGGCCTCCACCGACACGGGGCACAGCGCCGCGGGCACTGATGCTCAGTGGGCCCTGGGCCATCCGCAGAAGGTGATCGATTTCGGCTACCGGGCAATCCATCTGACGGCGGTGAACGCCAAGGGCATTATTCAGGGGTTCTACGGGAACGCACCGCGCTATTCATACTTTGAAAGCTGCTCCGATGGCGGCCGCGAGGCGCTGATGGAGGCGCAACGGTATCCGACCGACTACAATGGCATCCTGGCTGGCGCACCGGCTAATTTCTGGACGCTTCTGGTTTCCTCCGGCTTTTTCAATACCCAGGTGCCGGGACTTGTGGATCGCGCCAGCTACATCCCGGCAAGCAAGCTACCCGCCATTAGTGCCGCTGTGCTCAGTGCCTGCGACGCCGCGGATGGTGTTAAGGATGGTATTCTGAACGACCCCACCCAATGCCATTTCAATCCTTCTTCTCTGCTTTGCAAGGGCGCGGATTCCGCCGCTTGCCTTACGGCTCCGCAAGTTGCCGCGCTCACCAGGATTTATGGCGGGCTCAAAAACGCGAAAGGAGAGCAGCTTTTTCCCGGCTACATGCCTGGCGGCGAGCTGGGCCCGGGCGGGTGGCAGCTTTGGCTTACAGGCAACACACCGGCCACAAGCCTGCAATACGCTTTCGGCATCAACTATTTCCGCGATATGGTGTTTGATAACGCCGGCTGGGATTACCATGACGCGAAGGTGAATGCCGCCGTGCGGCTGGCTACGCGCAACACCGCTCAGACCTTGAATTCCACAGATCCGAACCTGGCCCCATTCGAGCGTCGCGGCGGCAAGCTGATTCTGTATCACGGTTGGAGCGACGCGGCCATACCGCCGTTGAACACCGTGAATTATTACCAGAGCGTGGTCGCCCGCCTGGGCCCAGCTCAAACAAAGAGTTTTGTCCGCCTGTACATGGTCCCTGGAATGCAACACTGCGGCGGCGGGCCGGGGCCGAACTCCTTCGGCCAGACCGTGTCCGGAGCGCAGGCCGACCCGGAGCACAGTGTTTTCAGCGCGCTCGAGCGCTGGGTTGAAAAGGGTGCGCCGCCGGAGAAGCTGATCGCCACAAAATACTCCAATCCTGGCCGCCCGCAGAACCGCGCGCTCATGACGCGCCCTCTCTGCGCTTACCCGGAGGTGGCCAGGTACAAAGGGAGCGGCGATATCACGAACGCGGCAAATTTTGTGTGTGCACTTCCTTAGCCACGGTAAGCGGCAAGGAAGAAACGGTAAGTCAAATATTGTCTGCTCAGCCGGAGAGACGACCATCCCGCCATCCGTCGCGGTTGGTTACAGGTTGGACCACCGGAGGTGATAGCGCCGATTGCGGGTTTCTGAGGCTCAAGGTCATGCCCGCCGGCTTGCCTTCGACAATAGGAACAGCGGCAAACCGAAAGTGTACACTTCTCTGAGTTTGAAATGGACGATTTCAATAATACCGTGCCCTCGCCGCTCGCCTGGGCGCACCCGCTGATCCGCGAATGGTTTGTGGGCCGCTTCGGCCAGCCCACCGAGCCCCAGGAGCTTGGCTGGCCGCCGATTATTTCCGGGCGGCCAACCCTGATCTCCGCGCCCACCGGCTCCGGCAAGACTCTGGCCGCGTTTCTGGTCTGTATCGACCGCCTCCTCCACAAAGCCTTGTCAGGAAAGCTCACGGATCGCACCGAGGTCCTCTACGTCTCGCCGCTCAAGGCGTTGAGCAACGACGTGCAGAAGAATCTCGAAACCCCGCTGGGCGAAATCCTGCGCCTTGCGGCAAAGCGAGGTTTTCTGCTAACTCAACTTCGTGCGCAGCGGGCAATTTCCGAAGGCTTGTTTCCCAAGGGGCAGAACCTGGCGGGCAAAGCTGAACCGCTTTTGCCAATCGCTGCCATCATTCGCCCGGGAACAATTAGAATGCCTTAATGATCCGGCGGTGTGCGAGTATGTTTCACGTGAAACATTATCTATAGTGACAACACCCTTCCTTCTCTACAGGAATGTGCCCGCGGGTTTCGGCTGGTGGCGTGCTGTCGCGGCGGTCGAAGCATGCCCCTTAACAGTTTGCTGAAAAACGTTCCGAGGATGTCATCCTGAGCACAAGCGAAGGATCTGCTTTCCGTGGAATCAAGCACATACGAGATTCCTCGTCGCTTGCAGCTCCTCGGAATGACAGGCGGCACGAGTTTTTCAACAAACTGTCAAGGGATTGCGGTTTTTGTCACGAAATTCGGAATCCACCACATTTTGAATCCGGCATCCGTAAGCTTGAATCCGGCGCCGCGCGCCTTGCGGGCCATTGTTAAAAATACCGGTAATTTCCTTCTTTTTACGAAACGAACCCATCGCAATTGAAAACAAATAGCTCTTGGCTCCCGCCGCCCCTTTCATCGACGCGCCACCACGACCCGCCCAAGAACCCACCACACAAAAGGCGTGTCGTGGCTACCCGCCTTGAACCACCCGCAAAATGGTGAGGGGAGAGGTCGTCCAAATCAGCGCGTGCCAATGGTCCGGCATCAAGACGTACCCATAAAGCAAGAAATGCAATTTGCGCCGCGACTCGGTGAAGGCGTCGCCCACCAGCGCATATTCCGCATCGTCCAGCGGCGGTAGTGCGCGGCGGAGATTAACGGTGATGAAGAAAATTCGGTCGGAAGTTCGCAACCGGCGCACGCGCGACACAACCAGATATTACCACCACGACCGCCCAAGAACCCACGACACAAAAGGCGTGTCGTGGCTACCCGCTCCTACTCTACCGCCGCGCGCGCGAACCCGGAACGAACAGTCATCTTCTTCTGAGGCATCACTTCTTCTGACTGAAATGCGGTGTAACAGAGTTATCTAGCTTGCATGGCAGGTCCTTCCAACGACGACTGATCGCCGCAGTGGACGCGATCTGCCCCTGCGCGAGTGGTTCGCTGTCGTTTTGGACGGAGACAGTGAACGTGAAGCTTTCCAGTTTCTGGTTCGAGCTGAAAACGGGACCGGAAATCTGGAGCGAGATGCGCATTCCACGAAGTAAAAAATCTCTCTTGCGACCAAATTCAGGAATCTCGCCGCACTGTCCCTCCAGTTCGCTCCCGAAGAAACGAGCCCGGCTCTCCCAGTCGCGCGATTGGTTGGGGTCCTCCGTCAACAGAGTGCTGTACGCCGAAAGCTTCTTGCCCTCTTCAGTTAGCCTGGATTCGAAATCACCGTCGTACACAAAATCATTTGTACCCGGCTGCGATTTGGGCCCATAGCACGCCAGTATGTAAATGATCTGTCCACCAGAGCTTCGAATCGGCAACACGAATCTCGCGGTCGATGCGTCGGCGACGTGAACGGTCTTTATCACGGGTCTTATTGGACCCCAAGCGACCGCCGTCGAGAACATGAGAAGGAACATTAGTGCGTGCATTACGGGATCTCCGTGGTTCCGGCTGGGCACTGCATTGCACTTGGAATCGTCAGTGTCACCGAGGCATTACCTCCCACGTCTGCTCCCCCTGGAACCTCAACGATGAACCGACCGGGGAAAAGTTGCATTAAGGCATCCCGAACTACCACGCCTGGAATGGGAGATTCCCCTCCGATGACATCTGTGACAGAAGAAAAAGTCGAGGTAATGGACTGGCGATTGAGGGTGCCAGTCAGATTGCCACTGATCTGACTCACATACGGCATCATCGCAGACCTGCCTGCTACGTCCGTGGGATATCCAAATTATCTTGGGATGATTGCGGCACTGTTCGGCAGAACGACGCCAAAACTTCCTGGTCTACCGTATAAGCTGCTGTTACCCTGCAACCCGCGCGCAGTCCCTGTGCACGTTTTGGTCGGCGCATTGTTTGCGGGCGCGCTTGAGAAATCGCTCAGCCAACTCGTGCCTCGGCCGCCTCCTCCACTGCCGCCCCCACCGCCCATGCTCAGGCTCATACCGCTGTAATAGGGGCAGGATGAGATGCTGAACATGCAAATAAAATCGTAGCCCAATGTGCTCAGGCCCGGACTAGCTGTCTCGTCGCACTCATTGTTGAATACAACACCATTAGGACAATTTTGGTACAGCCCCAGCGGGTCAACGAACGTGGTGGGGTTATTCAGCGCGTAGGCGTAGCGGTTCAGCGACTGGGGGTTGGTCACATCCCCGCCCAGCGGGTCCGGCGTCATTTGTCCTTCTCTACCTCGTGTGCCAGTTTGGCCAGTTCATCGTAACGATGCCCATAGGGCACCGTTCCAGAGAGCTTATATTGGCGCTCATCCTTATCCCAGACGTAAATCTGCGACTCGGTAGGCCAGATTTCGTTCCCCTTCATCAGGTGTCCGTGACTCACGAGAACTACTCCCCCGTTCCACACCACTTCAGGCATTTGTTCCGACGTCGCTTCGAACACCATGCGGACACCCTCCTTGCCAATTTGAAAAATCCTCGCGGTTTCGTGAGCTCCTCCCTCCCAACCAGTAAAAACCATGCTGGAGTAACGTGAGGCCGTAACCGAAACCAGACTATCGTAGGTCCCGTATGTGAACAGGGTCCTCTGGCCTCGCGGCGTGTGCAATATAAAGGTAAGCTTCGAGGTATCAGCGATGATGTCGCTGTGCTGCTCGGTGTCCCGGATTGATATGTACCCGCTTTCCAGGTCCGGAGGGGCGAGCGTAAGGCACGCAACGACCTGGGGCGCTTTGGCATCGGAAGTTAGCACCTGCTTGTTGCCCGTTTGTTCAGGATTTCCTCTATAGCTTGGCTGCGCCGCCCATGCATGTGGTGCAGCCATTGCAACTAATGAAAGAAAGACGGGCAGGAGGGTTCGGCGGTGTCGCCTAATGTCCATAGGCTGCCTCCATCGCTCCAGCGTTATTGCCAAGAAATAAGTCCTCCACAAAGTTAAGGATGTCGTCGGCGTAACCTGCCCCTGTGCCATAGTGTGCAAGCGCTGTCTGCCAGTCACCACCGAATCGGACGTACAGAATATCCAAGTACTGAGTTCCAACCTGAATGTTCGTGGCAGGGTCGAAAAGCTGGTTGTAAAGATCGCTTGTCGCACCCGAGTGGAGGGGGGCGCCAGCAACGTCGGCGGTTGCAGGCTTTGTCACTTGCATCAGGCCCCGTGCTGTACTCAACTGTGCACCCGTCGGCACGGCGCTAGTGTTGAAGCCCCCCTTGGTCGAACTCTCGTTGAAGACTATGCAGTCCACCAGTTCGTCGCACGCAAAAAGCGATCTGTTGTTCTGCCGCACGACCTGCTGCAATTGCGGCCAGGTGATGACGTTCGGCGGCGGGGCGCTGTTGCCGCCGTCGCCACCGCCTCCAGAGCCCCACCCCGGCCTGAAGATTAAATACGGGGGCGGCACATCTCCGCCAAGCCCACCTCCGAAACTCATGCCCCCGGCCGACGCGACGACTGCCACCGAGTCAGGCCCGCTGCAGCCATACCCCTGCGTGCCATCAGACATCGTGGCTTGTGTGCAGTCCGTTGCATCCAGCCCTAAGGGGTCCGTCAACGTGGTGGGGTTATTCATCACGTAGGCGTAGCGGTTCAGGGACTGGGGGTTGGTCACGTCCCCGCCCAGCGGGTCTGGGCTCAGCCGCCGGACTTCCGTCGAGGCGTAATTTCTGAACGGCGTGGGTTCCAGATTGGCCGCCCAGTCGTGCCACTGGCATCCGGCAAAGTGATACTCCGTCGCCGTCCCTGCCACGGTCCACTCCTGGCCCCATGGGTAGTACAGATAGTCTTCACTCACCGCGCCGTTTGCCGCCGTGCCAACCGTCGTCGATCCTACCACATTCGGATGCACAAAATACGCTGTCCCGCCGGTTGACAGAGTTATGGTCCGGTGGCAGCCTCAAAACCAGAGATGCTTCGCAACCCATTTTCACGCCAGCATGTTCGCGCCCGGCGTCTTGAATCCGAAATTCGTGATTTGCGCTTCGGCTCACCGATCGGAGTTTGGCAATCGCGGCCGCTACTTAATTGCCTACCAGACCTCATGATGCCAAAAAGATCGTGTGGGCATTGTGCTCGCTGTCCCGGGAACGTTCATTCTCCATCTCAATGGAGTAACGCCAACAAAGCGGCGAAAGAGCGCGCCGAAATAGCTTTGATCACAAAAACCAACCTCCTGGGCAATTTCAGACAAGGGTGTCTGTGTCGAAGCCAGAAGGACCTGGGCACGGGCAATCCGCAAACGATTCAAATAGCCAATAAAGCTTTGACCCGTGGACAGCTTGAACAGGTGCATGAAATATGACCGGCTCATGCGGAGGATCCTGGCCGCCTCCTCCACCGAGATCGATGTGCCTGGATGAAGCTTGACGAAATCAAATAGCGGCCGAAGCCTTGCGAAGCCTGTCTGGCGGAGTTCATACGCTCGAGTGGATGTGGCGAATGCTGAGTAATGTTTGGCGATTAAAACAAGAATCATTCTTAGGTAGGTCTTTACGGCCAGGCGGGCTAGGGGAGAGACCGCTGGAAGCTCTCCATAGATTCCTTTCATCAGATTGAAAACCCGGGATGGGATGTCAGTACCCCGCGTGATGAATTTCGGGATCTCAGGGTCCTGATGCAGGAACGGGGCTAGATACTCCGCCTCCTCCGTAGTGGAATCGCCGTGCTGGACTAAATGCGGCAGGAAATAGAGGGCCCAGGCTTTCAGTTGGGGTGACAGGGGTTCCCGGAGGCGATGATACGTGACGCCGCCGATTGGAACGAGGTCACCTTCCTTTATAGTAAAGGAGCAATCATGGGTCTGAAACACGGCACTGCCAGAATAGACATAAAAAAGCTCAAAATAATGGTGGTAGGTCATGCTGACCTGGCGGTGCCGATCGTATCTGAGAAATCGAATATCGACAGGGAGTTCAGGATTAAAGTCCCAATTATGTAAGCCGTCGGCGTCAATCTGATGCAGTTCCGCCCCAAAAACGTTCTCCCATTTAAGTCCATCGCCGCCCATTTTCATGCCGGACCTTCATCTTTCCGACCCGGCCGAGCCCCAGCGCAATCCATCAGTGAAGGCAGGTCGATTACAGCTCAGATACTAGCACTTTTATTATAAATTTCAGCCCAATTCCTATAGAAACCTGAATTAATAATAAGATAATACCAGCATGTATGCGACTGGAACGGTTATCACTGTCCTAAACAATTACTTAACGGGACCATCATGGTGTTGTAATTCTTGACGGATATGATCCTGAACATCCCGGTGGGCAATGAGATGCGATTCCAAGTGGAAGCAGCCCACGCTGATCCGGTTCGAAGAAATGGCGTTATCGAAGGTCTAAGTGGCTTAGAACGCTTGAAGTTGTAGAGGACTGTCCGCACGGATTACGCGGATTCGCTTTTAGCCCGATTCTTGACGGTTGGCATTGCAAATGGCGGGGAGGCAGAAGCGAGTATCTGCTGCCCGCGGCGGGCATTCTGTTGCCTTTCCAAAAGTGGAGGAAACCATGAAAGACAAGTTGTCTGGCACGAATTATCCGTGGCTTGCTGTTCACGTATGGGCGCGGGCGGCCATTTTCTCACTGCTTATCTCGTTGCTTGCCTCCTCAGGCCAAGGCCAAACCATTTTTGGAACGATCACAGGCACGGTTATCGACCAGAGTGGCGCTCTGGTGCCCGACGCAAACGTCACTGTGACCAATCAAGGAACCGGCATCCAATGGGTTGTTAAGTCAACCAACACCGGGGTTTACGTGATACCAGATCTGAATGAGGGAACCTATCTTCTTCACGTAGAGAAGCCAGGTTTTAGAGCGTTTGAGAAATCAGGGCTGCACCTTTATGCAAACCATACGCTCAACGTGGATGCCAGGCTATTTGTGGGAGCAACCGGCACAACGGTTGAAGTTACGAGTGCAGCGCCGCCCATTAACACCCAAACGGGAACCCTTGCCAATGTGACGCTACCAACGCAGTTGGAGCAACTGCCCGTGATCACCCGGCAGAAGGGAGACGAAGCCTTATACGGATACGAACTTTACAATGTCGGGGTCAGCGAGCAGTCTTGCACGGGATGTGGTCTGGATGCCAATGGGTCCAGGGGCGCGGGTTACGACCAGCAAGCCACGGTCGACGGCATCACCGTGATGTCGGGTCTGGATGGGGTGGGTGGAAGCACGGTGCAAACTGGTATTGAAGCGACCGGAGAAGTGAGCGTGCAACTGGCGAATGCGCCCGCCGAGTTTAGCCAGCCCGTCCAGATGACGATGGTGAGCAAATCAGGAACCAACCAGTTCCACGGCAGCGTCTTCGAGGATTACAACGGGAACAGCCTCAATTCGCGGAACTTCTTTTCCAGCGCCGTGCCCTTTCGAGCCTACAACGACTTTGGCGCAAGCATCGGCGGGCCCATCAAGAAAGACAAGACTTTCTTTTTCGCAGACTATGAGGGATCAAGGGAATCCACAGCCGTGATTGACACCTTGAATGTGCCTCTTCCCGCCTGGCGCAACGGCGACTTCAGCGGCCTTACAAAGGCAATCACTAATCCATTTACCGGCCAGCCGTTTGCCGGCAACGTTATACCCTCCACTTTAATCAGTCCGGTTTCACAGAATATACAATCACTCTATTTCCTCCAGCCGAATTTTGGTCCGCCCGGACTGCAAGCCGGAAACTACCGGGCATTACTTCAGCCTGGCAACAATGGCGTCACCATATTCGATAGATTCGACACGCGCATTGACCATGATTTCAGCTCGCGCGACCGTGTATTCGGGCGGTTCAGTTACAACCGCATGCCGATTAATGCCTATATTGCCCACGCCATTCCGCCGTTTGGTTTTCGCACGTCGCGGCGCATCGCCAGTTCCGGAGTGCTTTCGTGGACTCACACTTTTACCCCCAGTCTATTAAATGAATTCCGAATGGGATTCGCTCGCGACAACAATCAGATTCGGAGTCCGGTGGTCGGCAGCCAGATTCTCCAGCAGGTGGGCATTCAAGGGGTTGTAACGCAAGGCATCCCCACCTATCCTTCGTTCAACGTGGCCGGACTCACCTCGCCGGGAGGCGTGCCAAACTTCGGAGGCATCACAACCAACTTTGAGTGGACCGATAACCTCAACTGGGTGCGGGGATCCCACTCGGCGAAATTTGGTTTTGACGTTATCCGCGACCGCAACAGCGCCTTCTTTTACGGGGGCGGGGTTTATGGCACTTATAATTTCACCGGGGCCTTCACCGGATCCCCCTATGCGGATTTTCTGCTGGGACTGCCTCAAATAACCAGCAACACCATACCCCAGCCGCTGCCGCACTGGTTTGGCACGTGGTGGAGCGCCTATGCTCAGGATATGTTCAAAGTGACAAGAAACCTGACCTTGAACTACGGCGTCCGGTGGGAAGCCCAGGAACCCTATTACGACAACCGGGGATTGCTCTATAACTTTGATCCGAAGACGGGAGCCCTGGTGGTTCCAAATCAGGGCTTGCAGCGCATTAATCCACAATTTCCGACCGGCATTCCCATTGTCACGGCGAGCCAGGCTGGATACCCGGCCGGTACCCTTCTCGCAAGCCACCTTGCCTATTTCTATCCCCGGCTGGGTTTTGCCTATCGGCCTTTTGCCGGCAATGATACGGTGATTCGTGGCGCCTATGGAATTTACAGTTTGCCGACCTACGGCAGCGCCACAGGTTACTTGAGCGGTGGGCCGTTTTCCGGGAGTGAAACGTTCACCAATCAGATTGTCAACGGAGCTCCGCTCTTCAGCTTCCCCAATCCCTTTCTGCCGGTTGGGCAAACACCTTCAGAAGCAGTCAACGGAATCAATTCCAACCTCGGTGTCGGATATTTACAACAATGGAATTTGACTGTGGAGCGGGAGGAGGCTGGGTTCGCGTTGAGCGCCAGCTATGTGGGAACGCACGCCGTCAACCTGCCCTACGCTTACAACCTTAATCAGCCCGTGCCCAGCACAACGCCTTTCTCGCCTTCTGAACTGCCATACCCCGCCTATTACTCCGTCGCCTGGTCTGATAACGGAGGCACCGATGTTTACAATGGGCTCCAATTGTCCGCCAGGCGCCCTTATGGCAAGAACATGTTTGTGAGTACGGGTTTCACGTGGGCTAAAGACCTGACCGACTATCAAAACGCCACTTGCTACGGCTGTGCCAATCTTATTCAGAACGCGTATAATCGGGCCGCCGACTATGGCAATAACAGCACGTATCCTTCAAAGACATTTTATGCGCAGGTTGTCTACACCCTTCCCGTCGGGCAAGGGCAGCATTTTCTAAGCGGAGTTTCCAAGCCTGCGAATTTATTGCTGGGAGGCTGGAGAACAGCCTGGATGGTAGATATGCACTCGGGCCTTTACTTCACTCCAACCTTTGACGGCTTCGATCCGTCGAATACAAACAGTTTCGGAGGCCGGCCGGACGCGGTCGTTGGACAGACCACGGCGCCAACAAGCGGGCAGACTATCAACCATTGGCTGAACCCTGGCGCTTTCGCCATCCCGGGTTGCCCTGACGCAACCCCGCTATGCCAGAATCCGGCCAACATCGGACGATTCGGAAATGCTGCCGTCAATTCTCTGGTGGGGCCGGGGCTGACGGATGTGGACCTTTCCCTGATGAAGGATTTCCAACTCACGGAGCGGTTCGTGTTACAGTTTCGCGCGACTGCCACCAACGTTTTCAACCATCCGAACTTTGGCATTCCGGGTTCCGATATCAGCTCGCCGGGTACCTACGGCGTGATTACAAGCACGGCTTTCGATTTGTACGGGCAGCAATCCCGCTTTATTGACTTTATGATGAGGTTGCAGTTCTAGAATAGTGTTAGTGGCGAGCGCGGCGGTTCAGTCCACGTTCTTGCCAGGCCGAACCAGGTGGCAAGGCAAGGTTGCGGCGCCCCAGCCTGGTGCCATGCGGCAATTGTGCACTCGATGAGTTCAACGCCAAGACAACGGCTCTGCATTTTCGGCATCGCGTTTTTCGTGATCTTACTGGCGCCAGGTCACTCAAATCCTCGGGCGACGGGGGGCGCGTCTGTTGCCGGCCGTGTGCTCGATGCCGATACGGGCGAGATCATACCTTGCAGTATAAGCATCCAGACATCGCAGGGTGAGGGAAAGGGTACAATCCGGAAAAACGTAAGCACATCACCGTCGAACGGACGGTTCGAGTTTGCTGTCCCGCCCGGAGAAGTCACCCTAACGGTCAGCCGCGGTTTTGATTACGTGGCGGAGCAACGACAGCTCCAGGCGCAGCCGGGGCAGCAATTGGAGTTGACCTTTCACCTTCACCGCCAGGCAAACCTTCGCAGCCGGGGATGGTATTGCGGCGACAACCACGTGCACATGATCCACGGGGCGGGGAAAAGCACGGTAACCTTCCCTTACGTGGCGTTGGCGGCGCGAGCGGCGGGGCTGGACTACATGTCGATCGCTCAGAATTGGAATCTTCCCCGAGAGCAGGCTACCCCGGCATACCTGGAGACCATCTGCCGCCGGGTTAGTACTCCGGACCTGATTCTGGTTTGGAACATGGAGGCTCCAAAGAATTACTGGCGAGGCGATGTAACCAATTGTCTGGGACACTGCTGGATGTTGGGCATGCGGGGCGCCACATCAAAGGGCCAGGACGCTATTCAGGAGCTTTCACAACTGAGTGCGCTCGATTACGAAAGTCAAAAGACGCCAACGCCTAACTTTGAATCTATGGCGTTAATTCGCGCTCTGGGAGGTGTTGTGGCCTACACACATCCCTGCCGTTGGGATTGGGGAACGTGGGGAGGTAAGGGCCGGTACCCGCTTGAAGAAGGAAAGTTGATCTCCAATCTGGCGCAAGAACTGCCCTATGACACGGTTGTAGGCCCCACGTACGACGCCATTGACATCTTGATGCAGCCCTGGGATCGTGAAAACTATTTGAAAGCACAGAAACTTTGGTTCATGTTGCTGAACAAAGGATACCGCATTGCGGCCACGGCATCGACCGACACTTCGTTCGGGAATCCCGCCCTTGCAACACCCGGCCTGGTGCGAACCTATACCCGTGTCGACGGCCCGCCAAGCATCAGCGCCATTGCCCGATCGATGAAGTCCGGGCGCAACTTTGTTACCAGTGGCCCGCTCTTATTGCTGAAAATCGGAAACCATCAGGCAGGGGATGTGATTCAACTCCGTCAGCCGGCGGACTTCGCCGTAAGCCTGGAAGCCTGGGCCTCGGGAATGCCGAACCAAAACCTGGCCACAGTGGAATTGCTTCGCAACGGCGCGGTTGTCAGGTCTTTTGACGTCAAGAAAGGTGATCGCAAGTTTGCCACCCGCTTCAACATCAGCGAATCGGGAACGGCATGGTACATCGCACGCTGCTTTGGCGCTGATAAACTTCAGGTTGCCATCACCAATCCGGTTTATTTTGTGGGAAGTGATTTTCGCCCGCCGCAGCCTGGCTTGGCTCGGGTAGCCGTGCGGGTCACAGACGGGAAGACGGGAAGGCCGCTCTCGGGCAAGTGCCGGATTGTGCGCAGGGTCGGGCAAACGCCTGTTCAGGTATCCATGATTGACTTTACGGGCGGGCGGTTCGCGGCCGAAGTGCCGGGAACAGTCAGATTGAGGGTTGAAGCGAAGGGCTACAAGCCGATGGAAAAGAGTGTGTTCATGGATGATGCGCCGCTTCTTCAAATGACGCTGAATATGCGCGAGGCTGAATTGACCGATTGGCGGACTTTTGAGGAAATCCGGCGCCTTCTGCAAACCGTAAGTCTGAATTTCCCCCTCACTCCTGTGCAATGATTCAGGCTCCTCTGCAGAGAAACAGCTTCCAACTACCCTGACAGACACGGGCAATCGAGACCAGTCCAGTAGAGGAATAGACTTCCAGCCGGGCGCCCTCTCCCTGCTTTCCCGTGTTCGACGAAGATGCCGTCGGCATCAACCGACCGGAATTTGCCGCGGGAGCGAATCTAAGTGAGCTTGATTAGTTGAAAAAACTTGTATAGACCAGAAGTTTCGATTATTGACCAGGCCAGAGCATACCGAAGATAATCCCGCACATTCCTTGAAACAGAAGGTAACGACCTAAAGATATAGGGCGGTCATCTCTGGACGTATCCGCCAGGGGAGATGTGTGCTTATGATCTTGATTAAATCAAGGCTTGCAGCAGCAATGCTGCTGGCTTTCATGTGCAGCACTAGCCTTTTCGCCCAGGAAACCACGGGGAGCATGCGGGGATTTGTTGTGGATCCGAGTGGCGCTCGCGTACCTCGCGCCAGTGTCAGCGCGATTCAGATTGAGACCGGCCTGCGCCGGCAAACTGAATCAGACCCCCGCGGAAGCTATATGTTGGTTCTTCTGCCCATTGGCCACTACCGGCTGGAAGTCTCTGCCCCCGGGTTCCAGCGATTTGTGCAGAGTGGAATCCGTCTTAGCGTAAACCAGGTGGCGACGGTACCAGTGCGTCTGGTTCTGGGATCACCTCTTGCGACTGTTGAAGTCACGAGCAAGGCTTCACTGGTACAGTCCACCAATGACCTGGGTGAAACCGTACACGAGCGCGACATTGTGGACCTGCCTCTGAACGGGCGGAACTTTACGCAGCTTGGACTGCTTTTGCCAGGCGCAGCTCCGCTTACCCAGGGACTTCTGGCGGCGGGCGGGACGCTGCGGGCCGGCCAGTCCTATGCCATCAACGGCATGCGCCCGGAGTCCAACAATTTTCTGATTGACGGCACGGAGAACAACAATAGTGTGAATGCCGGTTTTGTTCTTCGGCCGCCGCCCGATGCCATTGCCGAGTTCCGGATTCTCACCAACACCGCACCCGCGGAATTCGGGCACGATGCTGGGTCTACAACGAATATCGTAACGCGCTCCGGTTCCAACCAATTTCACGGTGACGCCTGGGAGTTCCTGCGCAATGACATATTTGACGCCCGGAACTTTTTTTCCACCAGCGTCGAACCGTTGAAGCAGAACCAGTTCGGGGGCACCGTGGGCGGGCCCATCCAAAGAGACCGCACATTCTTTTTTGTTTATTACGAGGGTTTCCGCAATCGCCAGGGAGAGACGCAATTGGCGCCGGTGCCGTCTGTGGCAGAACGCGCCGGCGACTTTTCCGCTTTGTGCCCAACGTACAATTCGCAAGGGTTCTGCACGGATACATACGGCGACCAGGCGATCAATTACATCACAGGGCAGCCTTACCCTTTCAATACGATTCCCAGCAATCAGATAAATCCGGTGTCGAGTAAAGTGCTGTCGTTCTATCCCCTGCCCAATGCCGGCCCAAATCTCTTCAGCACCACTCAAACACTGGATAATGGCTCCGATCAGTTTGGCACCCGTGTTGACCGCTACCTCTCAGCGAACGACACACTGTCGTTCCATTACCTGTTCTGGAACGGATCACAAGTGGATCCGCTTTCGATTTCCGGAGCGAATGTTCCGGGCTTTCCGGTGGGCGAAAACTTCCAAGCTCAATCCGCCTCGATTGTGGAAACCCATTCCTTTTCGCCTGCGGTCGTCAACGTTGCCCAGTTGTCATACCTTCGCAACAAGCTGCTGGCCGGTGAAGCATTGAACCATGCTTCGCCTTCCTCACTAGGATTCCAGTACTCGCCGACGCTCGCAATGCAGTCTGGACCGCCTTTCATCGAAGTTGGTGGGTATGCATCGGTGGGGGATCCGATCACCGGACCCAGTGATGATGTGCAGAATACTTATTCGTTCACAGACTCGGTGGAGTGGACACACGGACAGCACGATGCCAAGTTTGGCGGCGAGATCCAGCGCGACCAGCTCAACACCATTCTGGGCATCGCCTCCAACGGGTTCTTTGTTTTTGCTCCGTTCCCTGTGGGCTGCGTCAATCCGGGTAGCTGCACAGCCAACTTCAGCTTTGCTGATTATCTGGTAGGTCAACCCGTTGTCTTCCTGCAAGGGGGCGGCGATTTGGAAAGAGGGCTGCGCGCGACTAATGAGAACCTGTATGCCGAAGACAGCTTCAAAGCGACTCCCCATTTAACTCTCAACGTCGGCCTGCGTTATGAGCTGCCCTCGCCCTACAGCGTCATCAACAATCAAACGGCGCTGTTCAGACCTGGTGCACAGTCAAAGATCATTCCCAGCGCGCCTCCAGGTTTGCTGTACCCGGGCGATCCCGGCGTGCCATCCGGTCTGGTCCCGCGGGAATACACGGCATTCGCGCCGCGCGTGGGATTTGCCTGGGACCCGACGGGCAGTGGGCGCTGGGCGATCCGCTCTGCCTACGGCATTTTCTACGACCCCTATTACAACGGCGAGGGGGGACCACTGCAAGCTCCAGAGAGCGCTCCACCCTGGTTCAAGACCATTCAGGAACAACCGCCGACAAGCTTTGCGAGCCCGATCCCGGCTGGCACAAATCCATTCGCTCCCAACTTTAACAGCGGCATTGAACAGGCTCTGACCCTGTTAACGGTGGATCCCAGCCTGCGTCTTCCCTACGCCCAAGACTGGAATTTCAGCATCGAGCGCAGCTTTGGCCAAGACTGGCTGTGGAGCGTGGGCTATGTGGGGACAAAGGGAACTCATCTACCACGGTTCATCGAGGACAACCCAGCCGTTTACGTGCCCGACCAGTCCACCGCAGCGAATGTCAACCAGCGGCGTATTTACTCCGGTTGTACGCTTGCGAGCCCGAACAGTTGCACGTATGGTTCGATTGGGCTGATCGCGAGCATTGCCAATTCCGATTACAATGCTCTTCAGAGCAGCCTGCGCAAAACGTTCAGCCACGGGCTCACTTTTCTGGCCTCCTACACCTACTCCAAGACCCTGGATGACGTTTCCAGCTTAAACATCACTGGCTCTTCGCCCCAAAGCGTTGCAGGAGAGAATGACCTGGCGCAGAATCCCTTTGACCTTGCGGCGGAGTACGGACGGTCATTGTTTGATGCTCGTCACCGGTTGGTGCTTAGCTACGAATGGCAGCCGCTCTTCTGGAGGCAAGGCGGAGCATGGTACCGGAATGCATTTGGCAACTGGCAGGTGAACGGCATTTTTGCTGCTTCGACCGGAACGCCCTTCACAGTTTACGATTCCAGTGATCCTTCGCTCCAAGGGCAATCGCCGGAAATCTCCGGTTTCTATAGCGACCGGCCGAACCTGGTGGGCAGCCCTAATAATGGTCCGGGGACCGCGAGCGAATGGTTTAATACCTCGGCCTTCCAGCGAGTCTCCCAGCCTGGTGCTTTCGGCAATGCCGGGCGGAATATTGTGCAGGGTCCGGGAATCACCGAGTGGGACTTCTCGGTATTTAAGGATTTTGCCATTAAAGAGTCAAAGACATTACAGTTTCGCGCCGAAGCTTTCAACATTCTGAACAACGTGAACTTCGGCTTGCCCAATAACGACATCAGTTCTCCCACGTTTGGGCAGGTTCAGAGCGCCCTGCCGCCCAGGGAGATTCAATTGGCTCTGAAATTACTATTTTGACTCGCATCGGGTGTTGGAAGTTTGAAAAGGAGGAATGATCATGAAAAAGCTACTATTCGTGGCGGCCGCGGCGTTGCTGTGGGGAGTCGCCATGCCGCGCGGGGCACAGTCCGCTGCCCGGGCGGTGACCATTAACGGCTACGTGTTGGATTCCGCCTGCGCTTTCACTAAGAGCCTGAAAAAACCCATCAGTGCGGAATGCGCTGTGGCCTGCGCCAAGGCGGGTTCACCCTTGGTCGTGATGTCCGGCGACGGCACAATCTACCTACCCATCTCCGACGCCACGCCTGCCAAGGGCCAGAACATCCGTTTGATGAAATTTGCCGGGAAGAAAGTGACTGTGATGGGTCGGGTTTACGACCGGAACGGCGCTCACGGCTTGCTGATCGAAAAGATCGTCGCGGCTGGTTCATGATGGGCTACGTCGTTCTCTCACTGCTTGCCAGACGAAGGTGAAGTAGACCTCGAACCCGTGACCCTCGGTTTTTGGGAATAGACATGCAATCGTGCCTTATCTTGAAATTATCACCTTCGACTTCCGGAAGAGGGTGGCTCGCAGCGCGAGGTGAGGGACGCTGGTGTTCCGTCTCGATCCACCCCGCCTTCGTATCATATCGTAGATTTCACAAAGGAGATTTCAATGACCTGGATTCGAACAATTCCTCTGGGTGAAGCTGACGACTCGTTGAAAAAGGCGATGGAGGCGCAGCGCACGCTCTATCCCGTGGAGTACGCAACCCCCGTGCATCCCGCCGAAGGGGGAGGGTCGGAAATCGTGGCTTCGCACAGCCTCATTCCCGGGGCGCTGTACCACGCGTTTTCCACGTTCGGTGTGCTGATGTCTCCAGGGCTTCCCTTGAGCCGCAGGCAACATGAGATGATCACTACCACGGTTTCGGCGGCCAACCGGTGCGTCTATTGAACCGATTCACACGCAGAGTTTCTGCGTCGAATCACACTGGATGAGGAGATGGTTCGGGCGCTGGAGAAAGACTATGCCCAGGCGCCAATCAGCTCGCAGGACCGAGTGATGCTGGATTATGTGGTTAAGCTGACGCGGGACGCCACCCAGGTCAGCCGCGCCGACCATAATGCTCTGCGACAGGCTGGCTTTGACGACAAGGGTATTCTCCAAATCACCCCGATTGCAGCCTGGTTCAATTACATCAACCGGGTTGCAGACGCGCTGGGCGTAGGACGGGAGGGATGAGGCTACTTGATTCTGGCTGAACCCATTGGAAGCATTCCGGGATGCCTCAAAGGATCGAATCGGTCGTGGAATTTCAGGAAAAGGCCACTGGCGGACTAAGGAATTACGTGCGCCTTAAAGCTCCGCGCCACGAGTGTGCCTCAACCCCTATAGCCGCAGGACGCCTGCCCTATGGATTCCCGCGTGACTTTACAGGGAGTTTCCATTTCTTAAGTAACCCCCCAGGCTGTTCATCTCGTCTTAGCTATTGAGAGCGAGAGCTCTCCGTAAGGCTGATGACGGGCGCCCGGTATTGCGTTAGCGGGTGTGCCCGGGGGAGGGCCCATGGAGATGAATCTGTTGATGGTGTTGAACACGGCCCTAAACTCCTTAAAACGGAATCGCTTACGAACGGTGTTGACCATGACGGGGATGGTGATCGGCGTTGCCGCCGTTATTTGCACGGTGGCCATTGGCGACGGAGCGTCGCAGCAGGTGCAGAACCAGATTCGCAGTCTGGGCGACAACATTGTTTCCATAACTGCCGGAAGTGTTACTCGCAGTGGGGCACGGATGGGAAATGCCGCGACCAAGACCTTGACTACGGAGGACGCGCAGGCCATTCAGCAGCAAGTTCCGTTTATAAAGTCACTTTCGCCTGTGGTTGCAACGGCCTCCCAAGTCGTTTTTCAGAATCAGAATTGGTTTACGCAAATCAATGGAGTGTCTCCGCAGTACCTTGACGTTCGCAGCTGGCAGCTCGCCCAGGGCGAATCCTTTTCGCTCGACGACGTGCGGGATGCCGCCAATGTTTGCATTCTTGGACAGACTGTCGCCGAAAATCTTTTCGGCCATGCAGATGCTGTGGGGCAGACAGTGCGCGTGAAGAACATTCCCTTTCGAGTTCTGGGAGTTCTAACCTCAAAAGGAGAGTCCACCTATGGTGGCGATCAGGATGACGTAATTCTTATGCCTTTCACCACCGTGCAGAGGAAAGTGGCCGGCATCAACTGGTTGAATTCAATCATCTGTGCCGCAATTTCGGGCAACGCCCTGAATGCTGCTCAACAGGAAATCGGGGGGTTGTTAAGGCAGCGCCATCATTTACGTCCGGACGAAGATGACGATTTTCAGATTCGCAACGCCAGCGATTATGCGCAGGCCCAGTCGCAATCTTCTCACATCATGACGCTTCTTCTTGCCAGTATTGCCTCGATTTCACTGCTGGTGGGAGGCATAGGGATCATGAACATCATGCTGGTTTCGGTAACGGAGCGCACTCGGGAGATCGGCATTCGGATGGCCGTAGGTGCGACGGGAGCGGTGATCCAACTTCAATTTCTGAGCGAATCCATGGCGCTGAGCCTGATTGGGGGGACGTTGGGGATAATGGCGGGCATGGCCGGCTCCAAGCTGGCCACAAATTTGCTTAGCTGGCCAACCGCGCTCTCCCTTGGGGCAGTGCTTATCGCGGTTCTCTTTTCGACAGGGGTGGGGCTGTTCTTTGGCTATTACCCAGCGCGGAAGGCCGCCCTCCTTGATCCCATTCAGGCATTACGCTTTGAATAGGTCGCGGGCCTTTGGAATGGGTGCTCTGCGGGATCGCGCCCTCATCGAAATGATAGATTTCCCCATGCCTCAGAAAACTCATAAAGGCCAATGCCGCGCAGCAGCCTCCTTGCTGTTTTGAGTCAGCACGCTGTGCTCGAATTCGGCCGGCGGCACGTAGCCGAGCGCCGAGTGCAGGCGTTTTTGATTGTAGACTTTTTCGAGAAACACTCCCATCGAGGCGCGGGTCTCGGCCAAGTCGCGATATTCGGTGCGGTAAACCTCTTCGTACTTCAGGGTTTTGATAAACGACTCACACGCCGCGCAGTCCCAAGGATTCGCTTCACGCGACATGCTGATGCGGATGTCGTGCGCCTGGAGCAGCGCGGTGTAATTGTGGCTGGCATACTGCACGCCGCGATCGGAATGGTGCACCAGCCCCGGTGCGGGTCGTCGCTCGGCGAGTGCCATTTCCAGCGCCTGAAGCGTCAACGCCGTGTCGAACTCGCGGTGCAGCGCCCAGCCGACCACGCGCCGCGAAAAGGCGTCGAGAATCACCGCCAGATAAACGAACTCCAGCTCCAGGCGAATGTAGCTGAGGTCGGCCACCCAGAGCTGATCCAGCCCCGTGAGCGTCATCCGGCGCGCCAGGTTGGGATAAATGGCGAGGCCGTGATCGGAATCGGTCGTCACGACGAACCGGCGCTTGCGCAGGCACAGCCGATTATCCTCGCGCATCCGGCGATAGACACGCTTGTGATTCACCGCCCAGCCGCGCCGCTTCAGTTCTCGCGTCATCCGCGGCCAGCCGTAGCAGGGGAATTCCAGCACCACGCGCTGGATAGCCTCCCGCAACGCCATGTCCCGATCCGCTTCGGGCGGCTCGGGCGGATAGCGATAAAATCCCGTCCGGCTCACTCCCGCCAATGCGCACATGCGTTCCACCGTCAATCCGTCCTCCGACCGACTGCCTTCCCGCTGGGTTTGGATTTGCTCGTAGACAGCGGTGTTCCATTCAAGGCCTGCAGCTTCCGCTGCTCGTCGATGCGCCGCAAGCACCCCTTCAAGAAATCGATCTCCAGCGTCTGCTGCCCGATCTTGCGCTCCAATTGCGCGACCCAGCCTTCATCCCATTGCCGCCGCCCCAGGCCCGGAAACGCGTTGCCCGGCCCCTGGCGAAACTCCCGCCGCCAGCGGTGAAGCACGTTCGGATTCACTTCAAAAGCGCGCGAGACCTCGGCGATCGTTGCGCCTTGCTCCAACCGCTCGCTCGCCGCCAGCTTGAACTCCTTCGTGAACTGCCGTCGAGACAAACCCATGACTCAATTCTCCCTTCAATGGCATTTTCATGCCATTCGCTGAATTTTGAGTCTTAGCCGTTTGTCTCAAAAATGGGGACAAGTCCACAGTAAAGTCCTGTAATGGTACTTTAGGGTCGCTTTCCGCCCAACACAACAAGCTTGAGATCCTTTCCCAGGGCGGCAAGAAAGGCACGATCGTGTGACGCGGCAATTATCGTGCCAGGGTAGGAGGCCAGCGCCTGTTCAAAAGCTTCCTGTGCTTCAATTTCCAGGTGATTTGTGGGTTCGTCAAGAAGTAGAACGTTGGCCCCGCCAAGCAACAGGCGCGCCAGGGCAACCTTTGTGCGTTCGCCTGTGCTTAGCTCGCTTACTGGGCGCATTATTCTTTCGCTGCGGAGCCTTAGACAAGCAAGGAGCGTTCGTGCGACGGTCCCGTCTCCACAAATCTCCAACGCGGATTGGTCAGCATCCAAATGCTCCATGTCTTGAGCAAACCAATCCAGCCGGGCTTGCGAACCAAAGTTCACGCTTCCTGAATCCGCCTGCACGGTGCCCGCAAGGATCCTGAGTAGCGTTGACTTGCCTGATCCGTTGGGGCCCAAAATGGCTACCCGCTCCCCACGGAGCGCCTGGAAATCCAAGCCCACAAAAAGGCATTTCGCGCCAAAGGACTTGGCGAGACCTTTTACTACCAAGGGAATATCGCTTCCGCGGTCTACCTGATTGAAGAGGAGAGAAGGAATGCCTGGCTCTATCCAAGGCTTTCTCACTTGGGTTTCATGAGCGCTCCGCTCCCGGAGAATACGAGCGGTCCGTTCCAATCGAGCAGCCTTTCGGCCATAATAGTCTTTGCTGTGCCGTGCCCCCGCCGGCGCCTTCGCCACCTTCGCGGCAAGACGGGCGCGCCGTTCCGCCGCCTGATCCGCGGCATTCCTGCGCCGTTCAAACGCGTCGTAATCCCTCCACGCATTCCGTTCGAGTAAATTTCGGCGTTGATGGTAATCGTCATAACCACCTGCAAAAAGTTGCACCTTGCCATGATCAATTTCAAGGATGCTCCGTGCGAAGGATCGAAGGAGAACGCGGTCGTGAGAAACGAGCACGCACGCTTCCTGTCGCATTTGAAGTTGTTTTTCCAGCCATTCGCGCCCGCCAAGATCAAGGTGATTTGTGGGTTCGTCCAGCAGCAGAAGGTCCGACTTGGCCAAAAGCGCCTTCGCAAGGTTCGCCCGCGTGCGCTGGCCTCCCGACAACTGACCCAGCGGAAGCTCCATCTCAGCGGTTGAAAAGCCGAGCGCACTGAGGGCGCGGATCGCTTGAGCCTCCGTGGCCGGGCCAATAGCGATCTGATAATTCGAAATGGCTGCGGCGTACTCGGTTGCTGCTTCGGGAGAAGAAAGTTGCTGCTCCAGGGCCCTCAAGCGGTCGCGCAAGTTCGCGATCTCAGCATGGGCCTGTATTACGAAATCCAAGAGCGCAATGCCCTGGATTGAATCAGGCTGCAGTTCAGCAATTGCGATCTGCAGTGCATTGCGATGTACAACCTTGCCTTGAGTTGGCTCCAGGTTCCCCGCAAGGATCTTGAGCAGGGTCGATTTGCCCGATCCGTTTGGACCTATGATAGCGATGCGGTCACCCGGGCTGACCGAGAACGTCACATCTGCAAACAGCGTGTCGGTGGAGAAATAACGGAATGCAACTCGCGTGAGATTCAGCAAAGACATATATCCTCCGCTGCATGATTTGCAGCAACTATCACCGAGCGCGAGGAATCGTCTTTACTGTCTCATTGGAGCCTTTCAGATGCTCTGGATGTATTCTAACACAGGCTGGTCATTGGGGCCCAAGCGCCGCCGTCGGCCGCCCACCCCCCGTCCTCGATTGAGCGTAAATCGCTCATGAAAGTCTTTCAATTTTCAGTTCATTGCGAGCCATGAAGGAGAGCGCCTGCGTAGCGCTAAAGACCCCTTCCGTGCAGCCAAGCGCGCAGGTGCAGGAGGCGCCAACGGCGCTCGCGAATTGCAAAGACTTCTCCAAAGGCCAATTCCAGAGGTTGCCGGATATGAAACCCGCCGTGAATGCGTCACCTGCGCCGGATTCGTCAAGCGATTCGACGTTATAGGCAGTCGCTGAAAGCGTCTTTGAATGGTCCCGGACCAAAACGCCTTTGCGGCCCCGAGTGATCAAGACCATGCATGACGGATTGTAACGCGCCAGTTTCTCCGCCTGCTCGGCAGGGTCTTTTTCCCCCGTTAGCGCCTCTGCTTCGTCATTGTTCGGAATAAACAAATCCGTGTAAGGGAGAACCTGGTCAACTAATTCAATGCCAGCCGGAATTCCTGCGCTTAAAACGACATCCAGCACGGTCATTAGGCCTTGGTTTTTCGCCTTGCGGAAAAGATGCGCAAGTTCCTTTGGGCCGAAGCCAGACATCATTCCGTACCCTCCGAAATAAATCACTCGTGCCTGGCCGAATCCCTCAACGTCAACATCGTCAATAACAAAATCTTCGTTTGCGCCTGGGCAGTGCAGGTAGCGACGGTCCTCCCCCCTTACGTTAATGATATATGTGTTGGAAGTGGGCTGCGCGCTGCTCTTGCGGACACGAGAAGCGTCAACGCCAAGACGGCTAAGGTCCGCCAGCACGAAGTCTCCGAACAGGTCTTTGCCCACTTTGCCAATCACGCCGGCATTCCACCCCAACCGGTGCAGGCATGCCGCCGTATTGGCTGCGCATCCGCCGGCGCTCAGGATGTAGCGGTTCACCCGCTTCAGTTCCCCTTGCGCGGGCAAGGAATCGATAGGGCTGGCGAACACATCGGCAATCAGCATCCCAAGGCAGACGACATCCATAGGCAGCCTACTCTGTCAATATGATGAGCATTTCGACCCGACTTATTCTTGTTGCAGCGATCCAGGCCGGCCCAAAACGAGGTCTTCTAGCCCTCCGCCAAGACCAGCTCTCGTGCCGTGGCGACAATTGTTTCGACCGAAGGAACGTAGAAATTCTCCATGACTGGCGCAAATGGAACCGGCGTATCGGGAGCGGCTATACGACGCACGGGGTCATCCAGGTAGCCAATGCAGTCATCCGCCACCCGGGCCGCAACCTCGGCTCCCCAGCCTCCGGTTAGATTGTCTTCTTCGACGATAATCAGACGTCCCGTTTTCTTGACGGAGGCGAAGACTGCCGGCCAGTCAAAGGGCGTCAGTGAGCGAACGTCAATGATCTCAGCATTAATCCCCATGTCCGTTAGTATCGCCGCGGCTTGCATGGATTTGTGCACCATCAACAGATTCGCCACGATGGTAATATCTTCGCCAGCACGTACGACCTTCGCCTTTCCGAGCGGTATTAGATACTCTTCTTCAGGCACAATGCCCAGCACCTGAAGGCCTCCCTTTTCTTTTCTTGCTCCTTTGCTCCCATATAGCAGCTTGTGCTCGAAAAAGACAACCGGATTTTCGTCGCGAATAGCGCTTTTCAATAGCCCCTTCGCGTCGTAGGGGTTGGAAGGGCAGGCCACCTTCAATCCCGGCACATGCATAAAGAATGCTTCCAGGGACTGACCGTGCTGCGAGCCTCGCGTCGTCGCTCCAACTGGAGCTCGAAACACCATTGGAACCGTCAGTTTGCCGCCGGACATATATCTCAGTTTGGCGGCGTTATTAGCAAGCTGATCCATGGTCAAAAAAAGAAAATCGCCATACTGCACGTCGGCGACAGGCCGCAATCCACCCAGCGCCGCTCCTGTCGCAATGCCCGCGATCGCCGCTTCGGAAATAGGAGTGTCAATGACGCGCTGGTGGCCGAACTCCTCCGAGAGGCCCAAGGTCACGGTGAAGGCGCCTCCGAACCCGCCCTCAATCCCAATGTCCTCCCCAAGCAGAATCACTCGTTCGTCGCGCAGCATTTCCTCGCGAAGCGCCTCGCGAAGCGCCTCGACCATGGTAAGCTCCCGGCCTTTCGTCCTCTGGTTCGAGCCAATGCTAGCTGAAGACATCGGTGAGACAATCCTCCGGTTTTGGACTTGGATCCTGCTCAGCTTGGGCAATGGCTTCTTCCAGATCACGGCTTATCGCTGACCGCAACTCCGCTACGCCATCGGGATTTATGAGCCCATCGGCGATGAGTTTCTTTTCATACCGCTCGATTGGGTCGCGCTCCTTCCAGGCCGCAACTTCTGCCTTCTCGCGGTAATGACCTGGATCGCTTCGCGAGTGTCCTGCAAAGCGGTACGTCTCCAGCTCGAGCAATGTAGGACCCAGTCCTGCCCGGGCGCGGTCAGCCGCCGCGGTCATGGAAGTGTAAACCAGCTCCACATCGTTCCCATCGATGGTTGCGCCAGGAATGCCGTAAGCGGCCGCTCGCTCGCTTACCCGCTTCACTTTCATTACCTTCTCGACGGCAGTTGATGCTGCATACTTGTTGTTCTCACACACAAAGACCACCGGCAGATCCCAGATGGCCGCCATGTTGATCGCCTCGTGAAAAGTCCCGATGTTCGACGCTCCCTCGCCGAAGAAGCAGGCCACAATATGCGGCTGCTGCAACGATTTGAACGCCAGAGCGTAGCCTGCGGCCAGCGGAATGCCTCCGCCCACAATGGCGATTGCGGGCAGCATGCCGAATTCCCGGTCGCCAACGTGCATGGACCCGCCTTTTCCGCCGCAGCAGCCGGTGCTTTTTGCGTGAAGCTCAGCCATGAGACTCTTGACAGGAACGCCACGCGCGATGGCGTGCGAGTGAGGGCGATGGGTGCTGGTGATCATGTCGCCTTTGCCGAGGGCCGCGCACACACCGACGGCAGCCGCTTCCTGCCCCTGGGATTGATGAATCGTGCCCGGCAGCCGACCTTCCAGAAACAGGTAATAGACTCGTTCTTCGAACATCCGGCACAGCAGCATCCGGCGATACATCCATAGCTTCCGCTTCTCGGTGAGTTCCGTTTTGCTCATAGTGAATTCAAACACGCCTGAACCCTTTCCAGGAATCTTGCTGCCATAATCCCATCAATCAGCCGATGATCACAGCTTAGAGTGAGGCTGCACACTTCTCCCATGCTTATTTGCTTGTTTTTCACCCTCACATCCTCGCGAACAGCGCCCACGGCAAGAATGGCACTGCATTGGGGAGGAATGATCGCGCTAAACTGCTTTACGCCAAACATGCCCAGGTTGGAGACCGCCAGCGCCGGCGGATGAGGGAGAGACGACATGATCCGCTTTTGCCTTGCCGCCTCCAGGCTTCGCCTCATGCGGTTGAGATGCGGCTCCCAGCCGATTGCGGCCGGATCCTCGACTGGAACAAACACGAGCCCGGATTCCGTCGCCGTCACTAGAAGCACATCGGTTGATGCGTGCTCTTCCACTCTTCCATCACGGTAGTGCGCATTCATTCCGGGAGCATCCCGAAGCGCGAGTGACGCCGCGCGGACAAAGACGTCATTGATGGAAGCGTGCAATGCGGGATGGGCGGCATTCCAATCTTCGCGCCACTGGATAAGATTCGAAACATCCGCATCAACCGTCGCAAAAAAGTGCGGAATTTCCGCGGCGCTTCGAGCGGTGATGGCGGCCATTGAAGTGGCTGGCCTAAGAGATGCGCGGCGGTCTCGAGTTCTTTCCACATCCCGCCGGGTGATCAAGCCGTGGGGGCCGGTTCCGGAAATGTTTCCTAAATCCTGCCGTGAGGCACGGGCGGCCGCCCTGGCTGAAGGGGTCGCAGCCGGCCGCTCCGCGGGTTGTTCATGCGGCCAAGACAAGGCAGCCGCAGCATCCGCGCCCGTTGTCCCTGTCACCTCGGTATCCTTCCTGAATGTGGCCGTAGTTTGAGCGTCAATAGTTGAGTCCTTGCATTCTTCTTCCGGATCATCGGTGAGCAGGGCGATGGGTGACATGGCGCTGGCCACCTGGCCGGCTTCCACCAGCACCGCTCGCAGATAGCCCGCTCTGTATGCCTCCACTTCCATCGTCACTTTATCGGTCTCGACTTCCAGCAGAGGATCGCCCTTTGAAACTCTGTCGCCCGGAGTCTTCAACCAGCGGACGATGCGGCCCTCGCCAGTAGTCTGGCCCAGATCAGGCATGATCACATTGTGAGTCATCTTGATGAACCACCTTCTTACAGAAAAAAGGTTATCTCGTGGAGCCATCCTTCGAGTTTTAGCCCCTGGTGCAAAGCCGCAAACCACGAGAATCGCGCAATCTGTTTCGATGGATGTTTCCCAAAGTGAGCCTACGGGAGCCGCGGGCGCCATGCTCGGTCATGTCCGCAATCCGGCCCCTTTCCATGTCTTGAGCATTCAACCGCCATGAAAAGTCGCTTGGTTTGCGCTTACTCCGCCGGCGGCCCGGGGCTGGCGGCTTTCCTGAGCTTGACACCGGAACCGCGGCGAGATAAGAAGACTTTGAAGGTCTTGATCTCATAAGGCCGCATGTCAAATATGAACGAATTGTCGCCGATTGCGACCTTCCGAACCGGTTGCTCCAGCAGATCGCATTCCTCCGCCGCGACAACGTGAAGCTGAAAAGTGATCTTTCCGCCTTCCGTCCTTCTGCCAGTCGCTTCGTACACTCTTAGCACCAGTGCGCCGGACTGGCCCGGCTTGAACGAACTCAAAACAATGTTTGGCGCGGAGATTTCCAACAACCCCCAGCGCCTCGGGAGGCTCCCAGAGTGGCTGGCCACCGCTCGTGCGATCAGGGGGTTGTTAAATTCCAAGCCGGCTCGGTAAATTCCCCCTGCCCTCCAGTCGCCGGAGTGAGGGACAATTGCATAATCAAAGGTCCGCTTAATACCCAATTCCAACCCCAAGTCAGATGACTGGCCAGGTTCGTATCCGCCAATGAACGGGTACGCCGAAATCGTGGCGGAACGCATCAGGGAAAGCATCAGCGTTCCCTGCGCGACGTTGCTTCCTGGAAGGCCTCTGTTCAACAACGCGACTCCATGGATCCCGTTGCTCCAGTCAATCCAATTCTGAGCCGGGAACTCCTGTCCAGTGGGACGTTGAACGCTGCCGAAGGGGATTTCGTCAAATCTTTGGCCAGCAGCAATTGATGTCGGGAACAGAGCACGGTAACGGACCAGTCTGTCGTTATTAACTAGTTGCGTCTTGATGTCCATCCGGCGCATACCACTATAAAGCCGCACCCTTGTCGAGAAACTTCCGCTGCGGAACGGGTGAGAAATGTGAAACTCCGAAAACACCGGCCCGTTGGTAATTCGGCCGTCACCCCCCACCCACTCGTCGCTCAGATGCGACCGGTCGGAAATAGGCAGGCCTTCCTTTCGTTGCATGGCAGTTAGTCTTGCGCCGTTCAGAGTTCCGTAGAGCTCCCAGAAATCCCCTCCGTCCTGCTCCTCAGCCACTATGTTCGCGGGCTGGTCGCCCAAGGCATCCCAGTCACCAGAGCCTGACTTCACCGCCAGCCTTGTCATGGCTCCGGTCCAAAGGTTGAAAGTGGCGCGAAGGGAATCATTTTCAATCGAGCCGGAGTCTGCATGAGTTGTTGAATCCGATGGCCCAGGCGCATGGCCGATCGCATTCCCGTCAGTTTCGTTCGCTGAGGGAGTCTGTTTTTCCGGAACCGCCCGATAAATTGCGTAGCCCAGCGCCGGCACGTCACGGGCGACGAAAGCGATTCGGGCATCTTCAATTCCCCCACTAGGAAAGCGGGTGACATTTAGCAACTGGACTGGAGTGCTTTGTCCCTCCGGGTCAAGAAGCTTGATGGAAGTGATTCCAGGCGACGAGAAGCCTACTTCCGTAATGGCGATATCCGTCCGCGCCCAGCCAAGACTGTTGAAGACCAGGATTGGAGAAGCTTCCATTCCCGAAGAGTGTTGGCTTCGCGTATCAATATTTGAAGCCAGCAGGTCAAGACCATGGCTGACCATTGACTCCGCCAGCGTGTCCGAAAATTGATAACCTCGAATCGTATCCCGGTAGACCTTGTCCACCATGTCGCCCGAGATCAGATCGTGAGCCTCATTGAAAAGAACTGGCTCCCAGGCGCGGTTCAAGTCGCTGACCGGCGGCCTGGAGCCAAAGCTTGAGTCCAAGGCGGTGAGTTTCTCCGCCTCAGTCAGTAATCGCTCGGATTTCCGGAGCGTTTGCTTAAGCTCGATCCGGCTGCTATATGTTCCCTGAAAGACGGGGTTCAACTCGCCGCGGATAACTGGATGAGCACCGCGCTTGGCTACAATCAATTCCAGGTCCGTAGGCACGCCGAAGCGTATGGTGAATGGCCGCCTAATCTGCTGGTCAAAGTCATGGACCATTTCGGGAAGCACGGTCTCCGGGTCGATGACGTCCGCGCCCGCTAAGGCAACGCGATTCGAATGCCGGGAGTAGTTTCCCAGAGACTGCCAGATGGCGCGGGCATAGTTATCGAAATCGAACAAAGTATGAGGAGACGGGTAGAAGAGTCCGTATCCCAAAGGCAGCCAAAAAGTGGGAATCCTGGAGCCGTCAATTCCCTCCCAGAGAAACTCGGAGAAGGCATTTGATTCAGGAACGCCGCGCTGAATCCAATAAGATTTATATCCCGCCAGCTTCAAGAGCTGAGGCATTTGAGGATGATGACCGAAGGTATCGAGCCCCCACCCTACTTCAACATCCGTTCCCAGTTCGAGCTTGTAAAATCCCTTTCCGTACAGCACCTGCCTCACCCAGGACTCCCCGCTGGGGATGTTGACGTCAAGCATTACATCATTGCCGCCAACGATTTGCAGCCGGCCTTCGCTCACAAATTTCCGGAAGTCTGGAGCGTCCTCCGGGAATCTTTCAAGAAAGGGCTTGACGTAAGCAGCCTGATCCAGCACGAAGGTATAGTCCGGGTACGTTCTCAACAGGTTCAAAGCCGTCAGAATATGAGGCAAGCCGGCTTCCAGGTATTCTTCTCGAGTCTTGAAAACGGCCCCTTCCCAATGAGTGTGAGGGATAATCCATAAGGTAGCCTTTGGCGATTCCGCGGCATTCGTGGGAGACGCCGTGACTGGTTGGGCGGACTTTGCACGTGGTTTGCTCTTCGCCAACGTGATCCCGGGGCTGGCTGCAAGAGTAAGCATGATTGCGGCCAATCCCGGGTGCCACGACTTAATGTTCACAATCTGTTCCCTCTTTTCTTCTTGGCTGTGCGGCGGGACGAATAGCCAGCATTAGCCGGCGCCCTCTTATGTCGGGCTGACTTCAGGAATTCGCTTTATCCGCGGATCAGTGAAACGGTCCTCATCATCCGTGCTGCGAGTCGAAAATTCAGAAATGATGGCGCCGGCCGGCCCTGCCTGGAACCAGTGAGGCGTATCAGGGGCGAGCGTGTATTGGTCGCCCGGATTGAGCACTACTTCGTGACGCACCGTGTAGTAAGCCTCCGATCCAACTGGAGGGTTGCAGGCTGGATTCAGGGTTGCTTCACCCGGAACGTAAAGGTACACCGTTCCCCACCGGCAGCGGAAAGTCTCCTCCTTCCCAAGTTTGTGCACAGTCGTGGGGTGCCAGTGTTCAGGGCAAGTCTGATGAGGGAGCAGGACAATCTCTTTTGCACAAACCCGGTCGGTATTGACATAGGTCAACACTTGCAAACCGGTCTTCTCAAGCTCGTTCAGCCCAAAGTCAGCCACTTCAAACCGGCGGTACTCATGGCTTGTGATGGCGATGCTTGATTGCTTCAGCATGATTGCGGCTTTCTCTACCGCCTCCGAGTATTGTCTTTTTCCGATCATTGTTTAAGCTCCCATGCTTCGTAGGGTCAGCAGGCTCCTTCATACGACGACGAGCGCGCCGTCCCCGCGCCTGATACCTGTTCCAGCTTCGCCTTTCCATTGGAGCCGCATTGGAGCATAAGACCTTCCACTTTTTCCCTTACAGCTTTCCGCCCTGCCACAAGTACATCCTGCTCACCGCCGGTGCCTAAGAACGGGTGCGGATCCATTGGTTCCCGATACCTCGCCAGGGACTTCCTTATCGCCGCCAGATAGGCTTGCTTGAGCGCGGTCCCGAAGTTGATCTTGGCGACGCCCCGGTCAACATAGCTGCGAACATTTTGCAATTGAATCCCTGTGCCTCCATGCAGGACGAGGGGAACAGTTACCTGACGATGGATCAACTCAAGCGCATCCAGGTCAATTGAGGTCGTGCCTTGGGTCAAAATGTGCATGTTGCCCACCGCCACGCCCAGGGCGTCAATGCCGGTTTCTTCAACAAACCGGCGCGCCATCATTGCATCGGTGGCTTCAGCCTTCACATGACCCGCGCCATCCGCCAGGCGCCCCACCGCCGCTTCCACCGAAGCGCCGGCCTGGTGGGCTTGCCGCACAACTTTCTTGACCAGCGGCAAATAGTCCTCCGTGAGCAGGTGCTCGTTCTCGACCATTATGGCGTTGAATCCAAGCTCAATCGCCCGCATGAGCTGAGAGAAATCGTCCGACTCATTGAGCAGGAATGCCGCGGGAATGCCTGCTTCTTTCAGGCCCATCTTCAGCCCGGCGTAGTAGGTCAGGTTTTCTTGCTTATCGCGATCACGGTGCATTAGAAAGCCGCCATTGAACCCCGCAATGACTGGCGAAGCCGAATTCTCAGCCGCTTCGAGCACCGCCTGGAATGACTCAAGATTCCAGGACTCGCAGTAACAAACAATGTATTTGCCGCGCTGCGCCTTGAGGAGCAATTCGTTCATCGCCGCTAAGGCCATAAGAACCTCTGAAGGAGAAGTGTGGAGAAGCAAATTAATATTGCCGCGGTCCAACAACCCTGCTGGTCCCACCCTTGGAGTTGCGGTTATTCCGGGGTCTGCATTGAGTTTGACCTCATTTTGGGAGCGCCTTCCAGCCTCAGGGTTACGATTTGATGCGGTTTTGCCTGAAAAGTCACCTGGCCGCTGGTCACGTTGAGCTGCGTCTTGTCCGCCTCCACAGCGTCACAAAGCCACGCCGAGCGGATATCTAAGAGGGGCGTCTTTATGGTGACGGTTTCGGAACGCCCGCCCAGCTCCAAAAAGCGCAGGATTGTCCCTTGGCCGTTTTCCGCTCTCTTCCAGGCAGTCAGCAGTACATCGGGATTACTAACCTCCAGAAAACTGCCTTGGGCGGGGTCGAGGGGCCGGTTTAGCCGGACGGCCTGGTCTTGAGGCATGATCCGGTCGACTTCCAGCGGCGTGATTTCGTTCCACCCCAGGCGCGATAAGGCCGGCGCATCCGGCCCAGCGGAGCTCGTAATCACGTAGCGGAAGGTGAAACGCCCGCCCTGGGCGGCGCGATAGTTTGTATGCCAGTAGTTGTTCATCACGTACGAAAAGATGGTGCCGTTCCGCCTGCCGAACTGCTTCGGCCAATGGCCGCGAACGATATCGCCCAAAGTGACCAGAGGAGCGTCAAGTGGGAATACGGCCACCGTCGCTCCGTGCTCACGCGCAGACACCCAATGTTGCACGGTGAACCAATCCAGGCCCCCGCCCGGCATCATATCCTTGGCTGGGTTCACCACGCCGTTTTGGATTTCGTAGTGAAACTTGGGACTTTCCATGGCGAAAGGAAATGCAAAGTAAACGCCTTCTCGTTCGTACGCCTTTTTCTTGACAATGGTATTGACGAACTCAATCTTTTTTTCCGAGTCAGAAAGGAGGATGGTCGTTTCAATAACCGGCGTATTCATGCACAAACTCAGAAGGCGAGCCTCCGTCCCAAAGGGAGTATGTTTCACCCACTCTAATCGCCCATGTTCCGCGAGATGCGTCGTCAGCTCGGGTGTGGGATACACTGCCGAATAGTCCACAAGGCGGTTGGGAAGCTGGTCGCCGCCAGTGACATAGAGATACTGATCCAGACGATATGGGCTGGATTGATTCACCAACTCCCTGCCCAATTGTTTATCGAAAAGGCTGCGCACCGCCCCGCTCGCCGGGTCAAGTTCAACCCTGTAATAGGGGCTTTCCAGCACTTTATTCCGGGAGGTTGCGGGAAGCGGCGTGGCTTTTGAACCAGATTTAACCAGGAAGGCTTTGTAGCCCACAGCGGGAACCTGGCCGGCATCAAACCGAATGCGGCGGTAATCTTCGCCCACAAACAGTACCTCATAAGGCACTGATTTACCCGTGGAGCGTTCGATCACTTCTGCTCCTTCCGGAACGTCAGCTTCTACAAAACCACTGCGCTTCCAGCTCAATGAGTTGAATACCAACAGCGTCTCATGCGGATCCTGGATGGAGTTGGCGATTGCAGCAAGACTCTGCTCAGTGACCTGATCCACCAGCCGCGCCCCATCCCTGGCTAATGCGTCCTTTACCTGCAGTTGCTTTACAGACTCAAATGATTGCGGCTCCGTGATGCTGACGTCGGCATCCCAGGTATGCTCGTCCATCAGGACAAGATCATTCCACATGCGGTGGAGAATGTGCCGGTCCGGGCTCAGGCGTGAATCCACCAAGGCGCTAATCGTGGAGAACTTTTCTGCGGACAATGCCCGCACTTCGTTGCGGCGCTGCAAGGCGACCGCGTGCGCGTCTGAGGCGATGCCATCTTCCCAATAAGGCCCGCCGTCGCCTTTAACCGTCGGTAAATCGCCGCCGAACTGTTTCGTGATGTATGCCATGGCCTGCGAAAAGCCAGAAAACATCATCCGCGGATAGGCATATGTTTTGTTCCATTGTTCGGCGAGAGCCGCCTGCTGGGGAAACAGATCCGTATTTTCCGGCTGCGTGCCGTACAATATGACCGCGTCAGACCGGTAGGACGGACGTTGGTACATCTGCAGAAAAACAGGCAATGAATCGTGCCCCGCCGCAACTTGCGGAGGCATCCCGAAAAGAGTGAGAACCTGGTGGTAATGCCGCGAGTACCACATCAGCACTTTTGAGCCGTCCGGGCCTTCCCACCAGAAGGGCGATTGTTCATTCAGGTGTCCGAAAAGAAGAACCGGCGCGCGATCATTGTTACTGGCGGCGATGTAGTATTTAATGCCCGCGGCGGCCAGCACCGAAGCATAAGACCACGAATATGAAGGCACGTCGGTTATATTGGCATAATCGGAAGCAATGTGGTTTGCGCCATTGAAGAAGATTCCGTCGTACAAGGAGCGGATCAGGGTCTCGGCGGTGGGAACGCCGGTCAACAGGTTGGCGTACTGCGGTGGAACGAATAATTTGCGCTCCCTGACCATTTGCAGAAACGCGTCTCGCTCCGCCTGAGTGCGGTTGTGGAGGAATTGTCCGGCTTCCCAATCACTGTCGAGACTGAAACGGAAATCGGGATGCCGGCGGATGAGCTCCATGGCCTCATCGATGACGCGTTCATGGACGGCAGCGACCTTGGCTTGATAGTCGGTGAATCCAACATCCAAATGCTCATTAGGCACGACAAAGATTTTCCATTTCTTGCCGGGCGAGAGCGTGGATGAAAACCGACTCGTCTTCCCGTTGATCAAAAGCGTCAGCTTTGCGGATGTCGCGGATTTGAACTCCGGCACGGAAATTTCCGCGCGGAATTCTCCGAATTCCCGGTCCGAAGGCAGAGTATTCCTAAAGGACTGGCCATTGACCTCTAGCGTTACATCTCCGTGGATCGGCTGATGGCTGAAGCTGGCGAATACATCGACAAGATTATCCAGCCCGCCATTCGTCGTGCGATAGTAAATGGTTGGCGCTGCCCACGCCCGTGAGGGCTCTAGGGAGGAACTGGCCGGGTCGTTTTGCAGCTCGAGAGCGTCATACACCAGGCCGGAATCCCCGGCTGGCGTCCCGTCCATCACCGTTTGATCCCCTGGTTCGGGCTCATCCACGGCGCTAAGAACGATTTTATTTTCCCCCCGCCGAAGATAGCGCGCAGGGAAAAGGGCTGTTATGGTGGCGCTGGAATACTCGGGGAAAAATGCGCCGATCAGATCGCCTTGACGGAAGTCTAGTTTGGGCTGCGCGTAAAAGCGCCCTTTGTGCCCGTTAACGGCGACCTGCAGAGCTGATATGCGCGGATGCTCAACTAAAATCGCTATTGTGAGGCGGTAGGCACCCACGGGCGGCGTGGTAAGGTTGAATTGAATCTCCGCCGGATGAGGCTTGTCGCCGGCAGGTCCGTTCCCTGAACCGGGCTGGAACGCGTACCATGCCTCTCCGGCATTGCTCTTGCCAACCACGTAAATGGGCATGGAGTCTGGAACCGCGCCATCACGGAACTCCGCGGAAGACCCATCGAATTTGCCAATCGTCCAGACGCTATTCCAGGTTCCGGCCGCAACGGCCGGATGCGCAGACAAAAAGATCAAGATGACGAACAGCGTAGTTTTAACGGGGAGCCGGTTTTTAAGTTGTTCCATCGAGATTTAGTCTCCGCTAACACATTTAAGTTGAGCAGCCGAGGGCCCAGTGGTTGTAGAATCTACTGATAAGGGCGTTCGCATGCCGTGCCCTTTGGCGTATTAAAAGCAAAAAGCGCAGAGACCGTAGCCTATTCGCCACGAGGTTCTAACGAATCCGGATGGTGGCGATTTCATGGGGTCGCAGATTGATGGAAAGCGAATTATCCTTGATGCGCAGCGCCTCCTGATCATCTTCCACGGCATTGCATCGCGTTGCTGAAGTCACGTGCAGGTGGACAAAGTCAATCCTGGCCGTAGTCGGGCGTCCCGAAATCTCCTGCAATCGCAGAATGGATCCCTTTCCGTCCTCAGCAGCTTTCCAATCCTCCAGCAACACATTCGAATTATCGATCCGCATGAAACTCGTCCCTTGCGCGGGAAGCGGCCGGTCCGGGTTGCCCACTTTGTCCTGACCCAGCACGTGGTCAATCTCCACGGGCCGCATGCTATCGGCGGTCAGGCGGTTGAGCTGAAGGGGGTCGAAGTCGGCGGAATCCGTAATGATGTACCGGAAAGTGAAGTCTCCACCCTGTTCGGCACGGTAATTCGTGTCCCAATAGTTGTTCATAACATAGGAGAACAGAGTCGAACTCTTAGGCGAGAAGGCTGAAGGCCAGTCGCCGCGATTGATGTCGCCAAAACTCGCCAAGGGAGCATCCAGCGGCATCACCGCCACGGTCAAGCCATTGTCCCGCGATGCCATCCATCCCTGAATGTTGAACCACTCGAGGCTTGCGCCTTTCATCAGATCGTGAGCCGGGTCAATCCATTCATCCTGTGTGGAGTAAGCGAATTGCCGGGCGTCACTCTTGACTGGAAAGGCGAAATAGACGCCTTCCTTGCTGGTGACTGGAAGCTTCTTGACATGATTGATGAACTCGATCTTCTTCGCGTCGTTGAACAGGATGATTTCTGTGTCAATCCCAGGTGTGTTCATGGAGCGGCTGCGAAGCTGAGCGGAGGGTCCGAATGGCGTGTTCACCCTGCTGATAAGCGCGCCATGTGAAGCGAGGTGCTCTGTCAAATTCGGGTGCGGCCATGTGCTGATGGGGCGCATGATTTGAGTATTGCCGTCCCCTCCGCTGACGTACAGATACTGGTCAAACTTATATGGGCTGTTGCCGTCCACAATCTCGCGGTTGAGTTGTTTGTCATAAATGCTTGCAATCGCTCCGCTCGCTGGATCCAGCGTCACGCGATAGAAGCTGTTTTCAATCGTCTCCCCGTTCTCCAGGCGTGGAGCTGGCGGAATGGCGGGCGCCGATTCCGGGTAGCTGATGGCGTAGCACTTGTAGCCGACGGAGGGGAGGTCCCTGGCCATAAAGCGAACATGCAGAAACCCCTCTTTCGCCCAAAGGACCTCCATGGGGACTTGCTCTCCCGTGGTCAGGTCCTTTAATACGGCATGCTCAGACAAGTCCGTTTCCACCAGCGCGTCGCGAGTCCAGTTAAGGGGATTGAATACAACGATCGTGTCCGCTGGTACGTGCACGTTGTCGGCCAGTTGGCTAAGCGAGCGATCCATCAGATCATTGATTTCCAGGCGGGCGGTGGTGGCGCGGCTGTCCTTCACCTCAAGTTGCCGGACGGTCTGAACCTGGTCGGGCTGAGTGATGGAGTTGGATGAAGCCCAGGTATGCTCGCCAAACAAGATAATGTTGCGCCAGATGTCGGCCACAAGCTCCGGCGGGGCGTGCACATCGGGATCAAGCGAATGAGTAAGGGTGGAAAGAATGTCGGCCGAGAGAGCCCGGTTTTGGTTCTCGCGGTCCACTGCAGCGTATATAGCGTCGCCGCCAATTCCGTCTTCCCAGTATGGACCGCCATCGCCGCGGTACGTGGGCAGACTCTTTCCGAAGTGAGAGCCGATGTAACTGAAAAAGTCGTGGAACGTGGTGTAACGCAATTTTGGAAAAGCATACTCGCGGTCCCATGACTGCACAAAGGTAGCTGTTGAAGGAAACAAGTCAGTGTTCTCCACTTGCGTGCCGTAAATCAGAACCGTATCGGGTTTATAGCTGGGTTGTTCGTATGCTTGAAGGAAAACGGGTAGCGAATCGCGCACCGCCGCCAACGTAGGGGGCAGTCCGAAAAGCGTTTGAACCTGCAGATAAGCTCGGGAATACCAAAAGAGAACCTTCTGGCCGTCCGGGCCTTCCCACCAGAAAGGAGATTTCTCATTCCATCGGCCGTAGAGCATGAATGGAGCGCGCCAATTGTTGCCGGCCGCTGCCCAATACTTTATGCCCGAACTGGCCAGGATGGTGGGATAAGACCCAGTGTACGACGGGACATCGGTAATGTTCGCGTAGTCGAATGGGATTCCCAATTTCTTCGCTTGAGACTTGGTGAAATAGAGTGAACGGTACAGGGTTTCCAACGAGGCGTAGCCTGTGAGCAAGTTGCAATATTGCGCGGGAACCCCGATCTTTCCTTGTCGAATCAGATTGACAATCTCTTCCTGCCGGGAGCGGGAACGGGTATTGAGAAGTTGCTCCAGGTTCCATGATGCGTCCACCGAAAATCGAAATTCCGGATTTTCCTTTACAAGCCTGGCGGCCTGTTCTAGAACCCGGGCCTGCACTTCCGCGACCTTGCCTTGAAAATCGGTGTAACCCACGTCAAGGTGCGTATGCGGCGCCACGTCCACCGTCCACTTGCGCGCGGGCGAAATCGCAAAACTGAAATTGCGCGATCCACCGGCTTTCACTTTCAGGTTGGCTTTTGCCTCGCCGGACCATTCCGGTATTTCAAAGTCAATCAATTGCTCGCCAAAGTCCGGCGCTGCGGAGAGGCTGTGTGAAAATCGCTGGCCGTTCATTTCGAGCTGAACGCTGCCTTGCTTGATGTTGCGGTTGAGCCGGACAATGGTTTCGACAACCTCAAACAATCTGCCGCGTGTCTCCATATAAAAGACGGTTGGCGTAGCAGATGCCTCAATGGCCGACGCAGTGGATTTCTTCTCCGGGTTCTGAGAAAGGCTGATGGCGTCGTAGAAAATCCCTGAATCCCCCATGCCCACCGAGCCGGAACTCGCCTCCGCTTGGCCCGGATCATCAACACACGTGAGAACTAATTTGTTTTCTCCCTGCTTAAGATACGCAATGGGAAGCTCGATGGTGAGTTTCTGGTAGGAGTATTGTGGAATGAACGCGACCGGAAAATTGCCCAGATCATAGCTGAGATGCGGCCGGAGATAGAACATTCCCTTCTTGCCGTTGATGTCAATTCGCAGATTTGGGCGGCGCGGCATGTATGGCAATACGCCCACCGCCAGCGTATATTCCCCTTGGGGACGCTGATCCAACGGGAAATATATGGTGAAAGGGTGCTCCCTGCCGCCCGCCGCGCCGTTTGCCGACCCTGGCTGGAATCCAGACCAGTCTGTTTTCCAATTGCTTTGGCCAACGCGATAGACCGGATCAGCATGCACCGAAGTTAAGGAGCCAAAACCGAAGCTGAGGCCGAATTCTTCCGAGGATTGGTCAAATTTCCCGATTTGCCAAAGATTACGCTCCTGGCCCCGAGCGAGTGGGGGCAGGCACGCTGAGCACAGGATCAGCGCCGCAAGCATTGTCACTTTCTGCAAGTTCCATTCTTGAATCAAATGATCACCTCAGGGTGAGTTTTGAACTCCCAGCCTAATCTGCAGCTTTGTCGAAGCCACACCGCGCGAGAGTTCGGCATTATTGAGGGCTGCTGTCAATCAAACTTGCCAAACCCGTGGCCGGAACTCGAATCGTGGTGCTCCGTCCCTCGCGGGTCGAACCGCGCACCAGAATTTCACGCGGCGCGGCGCGAATGTCTCTGACTTCCAGGAACCCTTCGGGAATCGGCGTCAAAAACGAAACGTAGCTGACCGACTTGCGTCCCATCGCCGGGACCACGGAAAAGCCCGGCGCACCGAACAAAGACCCTCTTGAAAAAGCCTCGGCCTTGCCTACGGGAAAGGGCGTTGATCCAAATTCAAACCCGCGCGCCTGGGTCTTACCGCGCCATGGTGGATCCTTCCGCGCCTTGTTTTCTTCCCATATAGCCAACCAGGGGAAGTCCTTCCGATGGAAGCAATAGCCAAACAACAACCGGTGACGGTAATTCACCACGGCGAAGTATTCCACGTCGCGGCGCGCATCCAGCATCATCGTCACCACAAACCCGCGGCCCTGCTTGCAAAAAGGTTTTGAAAGATCGGCGGTCCCACCGCCGGCTCTCTGCGCCAGCGGCCAGCGAAAATTTCGCCCCGCCTCCAGCAGTTCCTTGCCTTCGTACCCGTGCGGAAACGTGCGTCCGCGTCCAGCGGAAATAAACGCCTGGCTATTGCGAATGTCGAGGAACGGAGGTCCAAGCGTGACGTGCTCCACCCAATGGAAGAAGTGGTCTGCTCTTCTAAGATTAGTGACTCTCTCCTTGAAATAAGCGACCGATTCTCCCGGACGGACAGCGATTTCGCGTTCGAACCCTAGGCCGGCCACCGGAAGCGGCACGGCCAGTCTCAGGCGGCCTTCAGAGTTCGCGCTGGCCTTTCGATTGGGTTTCCATAACAGGCAAGGGGCTTCTCCGTGGATGGAAAGTCCCTGTTTTACTTCCGCCTCCGAAGGCGCGCCAAAATAGTCCAGACACAAATTGTGGCCCGCGATGCCGGCAATCATTTTGCCCGTGATGGCCGGACCGTATCGATGAGCATGTTTTTCGGCATCGTAATGAAACGGTTCGATCGTCTTCCATGGAGGCGTCCAAAGCGGATTAAGATTCGGCAACCCGGTAGCAGGGCGAAAGCGAAACTGGGCGACGTGTCCGCCACCCGCGAGCACAACCATTTCGACAAGGTTATTACTCAACAACCAGGCGGAACGTCCTTGCCACGTCGTCTTTTTGCAGAAGGAATTAGAAAAGGTCGGTTGCATCTGATTCTTCTATCCGGCGAATGTGGGGCATTCCACCCGCCGATTAGTCTCTTCATCGGGGATGGCGGAAACCCTTCGCCTTCATGTGAAGTATAGCTGGAGACTGTGGCTGCCGTTCCTGCAGCCACGAGCCAAGGAGTTTTCCTGGGAACTACTTTCAGTCATCTTCGAGACGACAATCATTTTGATCAACGCGTGCAACGATGGGACAGAAAACTGCGAGTTTGACACTCCAAACCCCTCGACTTTAAGTCGAAGGTCATTTAGTCCGTTGAACGCTGACGCGCCAAAGCGTTGAGCCAAATCGGCTCAGCTCTTTTTTGCGCCTGTGCCTGAACTTTGAAAGGCCATTCCTCCCACCGGGACCAGCAGGCCTCCATCCACCATCACCGCCTCGCCGGTCATAAATGAGGCCCAATCACTGGCCAGGAAAACAATCACGCGGGCCACCTCTTCTGGCTTCCCCATGCGTCCCAGCGCATGGAGCCGGTCGCACGCTTCCAGTACACGCGCCGGATCATCGTCAAGCGAGGCTGCCCAGCGCAACATGGGCGTATCAATAGCGCCCGGCAAAACGCAATTGGCCCGAATGTTGTTTTGCGCGTAGTCGAGCGCAAGGCAGCGCGTGAGGCCCAACAGGCCGTGCTTGCTGACCACGTAATGGACGGAATTGCGCTGCGCCGCCACGGACTGCACTGACCCGGTAATCACAATGGCCCCGCCTCCGCGCTTGATCATTTCGGGAATAGAGTATTTCGACATCAGGAACGCGCCCTTGAGATTAATCTCCAGCACTTCGTCCCATTCGGATTCAGAAATTGTTGTCACCGTCCCGTAACGTTGAATGCCTGCATTGTTCACCAGAACATCCACGCCGCCCATTTTCGATGCGACACTGCGGATCAACTGCCCAACCTCCCGCTCTTTGCTCACGTCTCCTGAAAAGAATTCAGCCGCATGGCCGGATTGGCGGATTTTATCCGCGCTTTCTCCACCAAGCACGGTATTCCTGTCGACCAGCGCCACTTGCGCGCCGAGCGAGGCGAATAGCTGGCAGCAGGCAAGGCCAATGCCCGAAGCTCCCCCCGTAACGACGACCACCTTCCCCGCAAAATCGATCCGATCTATCTGTCGTGATTCCACAGTTGTTGTCCTTTGATCTTCAAATCTAATACTGAAATGTGATTGCGGCCCAAATTGGCCACGTAGAGCTGGTCAAACTCAGGCCCCCCGAAAGCGCAGTTCGTGGGCTGACAAAGCAATAGGTTTTCGACATCCTGGCAAAGCAGCTGGTTCTTGCGGCCTGAGGCGACCCGATAGATGCAGTTGGAGGCGTAAGTCGTCACGTAGAGATTGCCGTCGGCATCGAACGCCAGGCCGTCCGGTACGCGGGCCAGCCCCTCGGCAAACACTTCCGGCGCGGAGGGCGAGCCGTCGGAACGGATTTCAATTCTCAAGACTCGGTCCAGATTGCTTTCGACCACGTAGAGGAAACGCCCCTGACGGTCCAGCGCTAACCCGTTGGCGAAGTGAAACGGCCCGGCGGAGAATAACTCACACACGCCATCCGCGCGCAGACGGTAGACGACGCCATTAGCTTTTTTCCATTCGCCCGAATCGCTGAAGTAAAGGTTGCCCGCCGAGTCGAACACGCTGAAATTGGGATTGACCAGCCGCCGACCATCCACGGATTCCACCAGCGTCTCCACTTGTCCTTTCGTCGTCACTCGAAGCAGCGCCTGACGGCCGGGGTCGCAGATGTAAATATTCTCTTTCCGGTCCAGAGTGACGCCCAAGCAGAACCCTCCGGTCTCGGCAATAACTTCGAACTTTCCGGTGCCGGCGTCAATCTTGTATACCTGCCCACCTTCGCCCCCGGCGTAAATCGTGCCATCAGCCGCCGCCAGCCCTTCAGGATGGTCCAGACCCGTCACAAAATTCCTGACCTCATTCACTGGATAGAGCACTTTTGCCTCGCTTGATCAAAATCCGAAAAGACCTTCGCGCACCTCAACAAGTCCCAGTCTTCCAACGCGGCCGCGCCTGCCACTTACGCGGATCACGCGGCCCTAAGCAATGCGATTGCGAATACCACCCGAACAGGCCCATTGCGGGTTTGGCGAAGGCAATCACGCAAGTGATGAGAACCGTCTCCGCTGGCACTGCGGGCTGCGTTCGTCATTTCTTAGCTTCAGCAGCTTTCAGAGTTTTTGACGCATCGAACTCGCGAATGGCCTCCTGGCGTCTCCCCTGCTTAAGCAGAGCTTCACCCAGCAGATAATGGGCCTGTGCGTCATTCGCATTCCCATCCACGGCTTTTCGCAACTCGTCGGCGGCCAGGGCATATTGTTTGGTGCGTATCATCGCCGCGCCTAGGTTTCGCCGCACGCGTGGATTTTGCGGATCGGCCTTCAAGGCTTGGGTAAAGTAGGTGACGGCAGCGGCGCCATCGCCTTCATTCAATGCCATGTTCCCTAGGCCATTATTCGCTTCTGGATTGCCCGGCTCCTCCGCCAGGATCCGTGCGTAGCACTCCCTGGCTTTTGGAAGATGCCCCGACCGCAGATAAATCCTCGCCAGCCCCAGCAACGCGGGAATCCGCATCCGGGGTGAGTTCAATGCATTCTCGTAGATGCCTTCCGCCTTCTGGTCCTGATGCTCGCCGGAATACAGATCGGCTTGAGCTTCGCTTAATTCTGAATCCTTCGGATTCCATCTTAGAGCTTCCGTCAGGATGGACTCGGCTTGGCTAAAATTGCGCGTTGAAATCAGGGCTTCAGCAAGTTCATGGCTGATGTCTGGCCGGTGAGGGGCGCGCCTGTATGCCTTCCACAGCCAAAAAAGGCCTTGGTCGGGATGATTGGCGCCTGCAAGGCTCCGCCCGATCTGGTAGTACGGCTCCGGGTCAGCCGGTGCCAAAGCTATGGCCTGTTCAAGGGATGTTCGGGCTTTGTCGGGTTCGCCGAGCTTCAAATAGACCATGCCCAGGTTTTGATACACCGCGGAGTTTCGCTCGGCGCCGGGGATAAGTTGCAATTCCCCCGCCGCCTCCTTGTATTCACCTGATTTCGCCAAAGTCGAAGCCAGCGAAAAGTGGATTCTTGCATCCTTGCCGGCGTATCGAGAGGCGTTTGCAGCCGCTCGCAGGCCCTCCTGCGTCCGGCCTGACTCCAGCAGCGCCTGGGTATACGCAAGCAATAACAACGGGTCTGTCGAGGTCCTGGCGCCTCCGGTTCTGAAGTAATTCAAGGATCGTGACCCCTGCCCCTTCGCCAGGTAATATTCCGCCAGGTTGCTGGATGCGAATTTATTCCCCGGGTCAACCCGCATCGCCTCCCGAAACTGCTCCACCGCGTGGCGCGAGTCGCCGGAATGAAGGTAACTAATGGCGAGATTATTGTGGAAGCCGGCGTTGCCGGGTTCGATTGCAACGGCTTTTAGGCACTCAGCGATGGCATCCTTGCCCCGGTGCATCTGGTCGTAGGCGATTCCCAGCAGATTATGCGCCTGGGCGCTGGTCGGGCATTTGGTGGTCGTTTCCAGAAGCGCGCCTTCAGCCGATCGCGGCTCATTTTTCTCCAGGAGCTTCTGCGACCGATCCAATAGAGAGTCGCAAGCGATGGTGGGATGGACCTGGGAAACCAATGAAAATGGCAGGAACATCGCAATGACCACCCCAAGTGCGTTCAGTTCGGCCCGGGCTGGATTTGACTTTCGCATCGAAGGTAATCAGCGTCCGCTCTGGCCGCCATTGGAGGAGGTCGCAATCATGATTTCAACCAGTTTGCCCTTGCGGAACCTGGCGTCCCGTTCGCGGCTTGACTGGGCCACCCGCTCAAAAATATTCGCTGCCTCGGTTCTACGGCCCACGCGCTGATAGGCAAGCGCCAGTTGGTAAAGAACCGTCTGCGATTTGGGCGCAAGCCTTCGGGCGCGCTCTAGGTCGCCGATCGCCACGTCCAATTGGTTTGAAATCATCTCCAGCTTGGCGCGCTGCACGTACCCATACGCAAAGCTGGGGTCAATCTCCAATCCTTCTTGTACCGCTTCAAGGGCGTTCCCATAGTTTGGAGACCCCGGTGCAATCCCCTGACGAAAGAGGACGTCTGCCAGGAAATAGTAAAGCAGCGCGTCCCGGGATGGCGTGGCGATGCCTTCCTTCAGCGTTCGCACAGCATCCTGCAGTTTCCCCTGGTCCTCGTAACACATGCCCAGAGCCAGATAGACACTGCTCACACGAGGCGCTAAAGCCACGGCTTTCTCATAATCCGCCTGCGCCTCCACCATCTTTTTGCTCAGCGTGAAAACCACGCCTCGGGTCAGGCGCAGCTTGTAATCATCCGGCAGCCGCTTGATCCCAGCCGTCAGGACCTGCGCGGCAACTTCATAGTTGAGGTGTTGAACGCTTAAGGTAGCCAGGTTGAGGTAGCATTGATCGTCCTGGGGAAATTGATAAATGCCTTCCCGAAAGGCGTTGTACGCCGCCATCGTATCGCCTGCTTTTTCCTCCACTGTGCCCTGAAGAGCATACAGGTCCGCTCGCGCCATGCCCCGGTCTTTGAGCTGTTTTAGCGTTTGGATGCAGTGGGCGTAATCTCCGCTTTCGTAATAGGCAAGAGCCAGGGCGTACCCCCAAGCGAATGGGTCCGGCGCATCGGCAGGCGGGGACTTGAGGATCGTTATGGCCTTCGCATATTCCCCGGCCTCGCCCAGCAACCATCCTATTTCAAAGGCTTGTTGGGGGTTGAGATTGGGAAGTTGACTCAGTTGGTCAAGCTGAGGCACGGCGTCGTGGCTGCGGCCAGTTTTAATTAAGGCTTGCGCGGCGAGAAGTGAACGACGGGGACTTGACGCCACCTGGCCGGGCGCCCGCGAAAAATACTTCACCGCGCTTTCATAGTCCTTCTCTGCGGATGCGTTTTCTCCTAAGATCGCGTTCACCTCCGCGTCATTTGGAAACAACTGGACGATAGCGGTAAGGTTTTTGACCGCCTCGGTCTTTTGCCCTCGCCCCCATTGAAGGATTCCCAGCTCGCGTCGCGCCAGCCAGTAGGAAGGATCGATCGCCAGCGCCCTTGAAAGAACCGCCATCGCGTCTTGCGGTTTTCCGCTCAGGGCCAGGGCGATGCCTTCGCCGGTATAGCCTTGCGGAAGCTCGGGACTTTCCTTCTCGACGAGTTTGAATTGCCTGAGCGCCTCTCCATACTGCTGCCGGCGGAGAAGATCCATTCCCTTCTGGTAGGCGCGGTCAGTTTCTTTTTTAGAAAGCGCCGGCGTTTGAGCCCAGCCCCGGGATTCAAGCCACCCTCCGGAAATTGAGAGCAAGATGCAGTAAAGAAAGATGGCGCAATCCTGTCTAGAAAGTTGCATGGATCATTTGACCGTTTTGAGTTCAGGAGCATTCGCGGCGCACCGGCCATTATTGAAGAACATAAGAGAAGCACCCCTATGCGTTGGATGATTGAGGTCGATCCGCCTGCATGGCGATGACTCTCCTGGCCCGATGGACTCGCTACGCTCCAACATGCAATTCTAGCAAAGCCTTTAGACCAGGGACTAATCCATCTCAACCCCGGTCTAAAGGCTGCGCCGTCATGCGCCCGACGCCAGCTCCGGAGCCCGAACCCGGCTCAGAAGAGAAACTTCAAAGAAAATTGGACCTCGCGGGCTGCTGCAGCGCTGAAAATCTGCATGAACCCGGGAGCGCCAACCGCGGTGGTCGATGCCCCTCCCAGCGTGCTGAAGCCGCCGCTTGCTCCACCCCCTGGAGGAGATAAATTCACATTATTGAAGATGTTGAAAGTCTCCGCGCGAAACTGAAGAGCCATTGACTCGGACAGTTGGAAGGTCTTGAACAGTGCAAAGTCAAAATCCAGATAGCTCGGTCCACGCATACTATTCCGGCCGGCGTTGCCATAGGTATAGGGCGCCGGGACGGCAAAGGCTGCGGGGTTGTACCACTGGAAGACACTCTGCTGGAAGCCGGAGGGAAGCAGCGAGGCGTTCGGCACTACGTTGCCTCGTTGGGTTTCGCTTGAAGGATTGATATTCGCATTGTCAAATGGGACTGTGACGGTGAATGGCGATCCGCTTTCAGCCGTGGTGATTCCGCTGATCTGCCAGCCGCCTACCAGGGCATCCAGAGCCCTGCTGGGGCTGCTGACAAAGTGCTTCCCTTGCCCAACGGGAAGCTGGTAGGTGTAACTGAAGCTGAGAAGCTGAGGAATATTGAAGTCACAAGGGCCGTAGGAAGCGCTCCAGTTGTACGGGTTCTCAATGCTTCCCGATTGGCCTTCGGATTGAATGTCGTTGCACTTGGAGTAGGTGTAGGAAGCAAGGAATGTGAGGCCGTCCGCAAACCTCTTTTCAAGCTTTGCTTCAAGAGCGTTGTAATTCGATACTCCAGAATTGGTATCGTAGGGGAATTGTCCCAGGAACGGAAACGGCGTGCGCGGCGCCACCGGACCGGGTCCCATTTGCGACGGCAGCGGCGCATTGTACATGGGCTGAATGAACAGATGGCGGCTCTCCGAGCCAACATAGTTGATGGTCGCCGTCGTATTGGGAGTGACTTGCTGCTCTATTCCAAAGTTGTATTCCATACTGTAAGGAATATCCAGGTTAGGCGCCGCCGCGAAGGCGATGTTGGGATTGGAATTCGCGGGTGGTAAGAAAGAACTCGCTGGGGGAAGGTTGTTAAAGAATGTGCTGGGCACGCCGCGGTTCAAACCTCCCTCGGAGATTCCTGCGCCAAAAGGCCAGGCGATGCGGGGATCCTGCGACTCTTGCACCAGAGTGTTGTTGTGATCGTCGAAAACCGCGAAGCCGCCGCGCAAGACGGTTTTCGGCCCGAGGCCGTAGGCGAATCCGAAACGCGGCTCCCACCCGTTATACTTCGGATCGAAGTAACTTTTCCGGACGTTGGCAAAGGGCCAGGACGGCGGGTTGGGGTTGGCGGCTGTAGGGGGCTGAACAAAAGGTTCCGGGATCAGATAGCAGGACTGAATCACCTGAGCCTGTTGCGCCGCCGTCAGAGAGTTGCCCGCCGCGGGGCAGTTGGGGTTCCAGCCCGCCACCTGATTGTTCTTATAAGTGGGGGGCGCCACGTAGTCATACCTCATTCCGATCTGGACCGAAAGTTTCTTGGAGGCTTGCCACTTATCCTGGATGTAGTAGCCCTGCCATAGCGTCGTGTCATTTGCGGCGGTGTTGCCCACAAACCCGAACAGGCTCGAGGGCAGATTCAGCAGGGCGCTGGCCAGGCCGTCTCCGGTTGACGCAGCGTTCGAATTGCTTCCGAAGAGGGCGCTGGATGGGAATTGGTCAAAACCGATCGACGACCCCCACCCGTCATCAAAGCTGTGAATGCGGTAAAGCATCAGTCCAGCGCTGATCGTATTGGAGCCGCTTATCTTTTGAATGTCCGCGCTCAACTCATGGCTTTGAATTGGTCCCAGCGGGATGGCGAACTGCCCCGTGCCGCCCAGCCTGGGAGCCAATGAAATCTGCGGAACTTCTGGAATGCCGTCGCGAACCGGCTCAAAGCCGGTGGTTCCCGTTGCCGCCAGCAACGCCGTTCCACCCGGTTGATTCGTCGACCCAAAGTCCGTCCAATTGTACCCATAGTGGAAAGTGCCGAGAAGCGTGGGGCTGAAAAGGTGGGTGTAACCAACCGCGACCACACGGGCTTCGTTCTGTGTAATGCCTGACCCAAGCAGCAGGGAGTTGGGAGAGGTCTCCAGGGGCTGGAAGTAATAGAAATTTCCGTACAACGTGTCATTGTTCGAGAAAGTATGGTCGACTTTTACGCCATACTGATTCGACGTGATTACCTGGTTGCTGTCAATGGCGTAGTTGGGAAAGCTGTTGCCGCCCGGCCCGTAATTGGGTAGTGGATAAAAAGCATGGATATAGGCAAGCACTTGCGGGTTCAGCATGCCGCTGGGCACGATGTTCCCTGCAAACGGGTCGCGCACAAAACCTGAACTTTGGGCGATTAATCCCGTAACAGGGTCCACCTGGCCAGCGGTCACCTGGCGAGTGGAGTAGGGATTGTAAATCTGGCCGTTCATGATGGGCCTGCCCAACGGGTCATACAACGGCGCGCCGTTGGACCCGGTCGCTTGAGTGTTGGTGAGCAAATCCGAGAAATCGCCATTCAGTTCATTGGCGGTCGGAACGTTATTAAACAGAGTGAAGCCCTGCGTCGACCGGAAACCTTCCCAATAGCCAAAGAAGTATGTTTTCTTCTTGCGGCCATCGTAGCCCGGCAGCATCACAGGGCCGCCAATCGTCCCGCCGTACTGATTCATGCGGAACGGAGGTTTCGTCTGATTGGCAAAATTATCGAAAAAGTTCGCGGCGTCAAACGCATCGTTGCGAAGAAATTCCCAGGCATCGCCGTGAAATTGATTTCCGCCCGACTTGGTCACAACGTTGACGTTGGCGCCGGATGAGATGCTGAACTCACCATTGGTGATGTGCGATTGGACGTTAAATTCCTGAATCGCGTCGGGCGGCGGACTGATGGCCCAAGTGTTGGTGAAAATGGCGTTGTTCAGAACGCCGTCGAGCGTAAAGTTATTTTCCTGGCCCCTTTGGCCATTCACGGATGGGCTGATTCCACCGCCGCCTATGGGAATGGTGAATCCCGCTTGCTGGCCGCTCTCCTTGGGCGCGGCGCCCGGCGTGAGCAGGATCAACTGCGTGAATTGCCTGCCATTTAAGGGTAAATCCACAACCTGCTGTGACCCTACCACCTGCCCGAGCGTCGAATCCGAGGTTTTCAGCATGGGGGGCGCCACCCGGACCTCAACCTGCTGGTTTAGTTGACCTACGGCGAGCGAGTAATTCGCTTCGAGATCCTGATTGACAAGCAGTTGGACGTCACTTTGATATGCGGTCGTGAAACCAGCTTTGGAGACGGTGACCGAATAGTGGCCCGGAGGCAACTGGGTGATGGTGTAGAAACCGACTTCATTGGTCGTGGCTTGCCTGACCTGCTGGTTCGTTAGGTTTTTGAGCACCACTTTCGCTCCGGGAATCACGGATCCCGAAGAGTCTGCAATAACTCCGTGAAAAGCGCCATTAACCGTTTGCGCTACAGCGCTGGAACTTACCGCCGCCAGAAGAAGTGCTAACAAAGCAAGATAGCGGCCGCGTAAAGAAAAAGGGGTGTTGCCTGCTCGTCGCATCATTTTTCTCCTTCACTTGTCAATTCTGTACTGGTGTTTGTGTGGCCTTCCGAGGGTGACTGGGTGGGATTTTCGCTTGGTTTCGTAACGTTCTCCACGATCTGATTCAGGAAGTCCTGCGTAATGTCGTGCATGAAGGCGCGGCATTCCTCGGGAGAACCTGTTCGTAGTCGCTCAATGATTTTCCTATGTTGCTCCACGATCTCATCCAGATTTAAGCCGGTGTGGTGGAACGAGCGGATCAGCACGTATGCAAACTGCGGCGTCGCCACAGTTCGCAGCGCCTTCTCCAGATAGCGATTTCCCGACATTTTCCAGATGTGCTCATGAAAAAGGAGATCGCTTCTTGAGAACTGGAGAAAGCTATTCTGATCGACCCCTTCTTGCATAAGTTCAACAGCATTCGTTAAGTCCTTCAAATCATTATCGTTTGGCCTCCCGTTGCGCTTGGCAAGCTCCACCGCGAAACCTTCGCATTCCATCCGGAAATGGTAAATCTCCGTAATGTCGTCCACGCCGAAGTCGGTCACAAACGTGCCATGCTTCGGCGTCCTAACTACAAGCCCTTCGAATTCGAGTTGCTGGAGTGCTTCTCGAACAATGCCTTGGCTAACTTCCATTTCCCTGCAAAGCCCCAACTCAGTTATTCTTTCCCCAGGCGCCAGCTTCCCTTCCAGGATGGCGGTCCGGATAAGGCTCTCGGCCCGCTCTTTCGTGCTGAACGCGCGGACTTTGCTGAACAACCTGCGGTTCGCCATAGCAGTAGCGGCAAACTTTAATAGATATCAATTATCGATAAGCGTGGTAACATTATATTTTGAATTTGAACTTGTCAAGCGGAAACTTTGATTCAGTTGGCCGCCACACTTCAGGAGTATTACCTGGAGCGGCTTTAAGGTTTATTCACCATGCCATGCCACGCGTCCGGAACTATATAGTTAACGCGCGGTTGCCAATCCATAAGTAGTTGATTGCTAAGGGTGAATCCTTATACTGTGTGAGTGGACAGGCAGAGTTGGTTGGGCGGCTCGCACGTCGGATGGATGGGGCCAAGGTCTCATCCTACGTAGAAAGGAGACGAAGTGAAACTCGGATTGGGCCTTTACCGCCATATGCTGACTCCTCAGAATTATCGCTTTGCAAGGCAATGTGGTTGCACCCATGTTGTAGCCCACCTAGTTGATTATTTCCATCAAGGTGATGCTGAAAGAGATAACCAGCCTGTGGGCGCCCAGACCGGCTGGGGGATCGCCGGCGATCCACAAAGGCTTTGGAATTATGAGGAACTGGTGGAACTGCGCCGCCAAATTAACGCGGCGGGCTTGGAGCTCGCGGCCATTGAAAACTTAGACCCAGCCCATTGGCATGACGTCCTCCTGGATGGGCCCAAGAGGGATGAGCAACTGGAAAACGTAAAAGCGCTCATTCGCTCCATGGGAAGGGCTGGAATTCCTGTGCTAGGCTACAACTTTTCCCTTGCCGGAGTGGCGGGCAGAGTTAAGGGACCCTTTGCACGGGGCGGGGCCGTTTCCGTCGGCATGGATGAAGCCGATCAAACACCAATCCCAAAGGGCATGGTCTGGAACATGGTCTATGAGCTTAACGCGCCGCCGGGCAGCCTGCCTCCTGTTTCAAGCGAGGAGTTGTGGCGGCGCCTGGCTGGTTTCCTTGAAGCGGTGATGCCTGTAGCGGAAGAAGCAGGAGTGACATTGGCGGCGCATCCAGATGATCCGCCGGTGGCGAGGCTGCGTGGCCAGCCGAGATTGGTTTACCTGCCAAGGCTTTATCAAAAACTACTCGATCTGAAGCCCAGCCCGCGTAACCAATTGGAGTTCTGCGTGGGCTCGCTTGCGGAGATGGCGGAGGGCGATATTTACGAGGTCGTCGAAGAGTACAGCCGGCAACATAAAGTGGCGTATGTGCACATGCGCAATGTTCGAGGAAAGGCGCCTCATTACCGCGAGACTTTCATTGATGAAGGCGAGGTCGACATGCGTCGCGTCATCGAAATCCTGAGGCGCAACCAATTCGACGGCGTGATCATTCCCGATCACACGCCGCAAATGGATTGCGCGGCACCGTGGCACGCGGGCATGGCTTTCGCCCTCGGATATTTGTGCGCCTCCCTCCACGGGGCAGGCGCCCACGCGTGAATAATCTGGATGCGTAGCAGCCCGAACCGCTTTAGCTCCGGTCGGAGCCTGCTCAGAGCAAAGAACATACCGGCGTTTCTCGCCGCTCGCGGAGCGGCACTACAGAAAAAAAGGCGGCTGTAAATTGAAATTCTCTGCAGGCCCACCAGGAGCAACTTCGCCTCACTGACGGTTCATGGAGGCGGCGACGTGCAGCGTGGGTAAAACGGAAAGCGACGATGCAATGAACAGAGTTTGATTGAGATTGCCATCTGGAACATGTTCCGCGAAGTTGCGAATTTCAGCCGGAGGAACCGCCGGAATTAAGGAATGCGCACCGCGTGGAAAGGGGAAAATGACCTTCGTGTACAACTATCAAGGACAATCGATTGAGGTCGAGGAAGCAAGCCGCCGGTTCGCAGTGATTTACACGGGCGCAATTTCAGACATTCTCGACGAGATGGGCTACCGAAACCAGCACTTGCCATCTACCATTCAGGCTTTAACCATGGGCATGAATGTGGCGGGCGCGGCGATGACCGTAGAGGGGCAAGCGACATCGAGCGTCGATCCGGAAGAGGTGTACATCCCAGTCCTCAAAATGCTGGGTGACCTCCACTCCGGCGATGTCATTGTGTCGCAACCGAACGATGGCATTTCGGCGCACCTGGGAGAACTCTCCAGCGAGGTGGCGCGGTTTCGAGGCGCGCGTGGGGCGGTGATTGATGGAGGCGCGCGCGATATCGATTACATCATTAAGCTTGGCTTCCCGGTTTTCTGCCGCTATCGTACGCCGCGCGACATTATGGGCAGGTGGAAACTCACTTCCTATGCCGACCCGATCAGCATCGGAGGGGTCACGATTCGCCGGGGAGACTTCGTGGTGGGCGATAATGACGGCGTCATCGTAATTCCTCAGGAAATTACGCATGAGGTTCTCATAAGATCAGAGGAGGTTCTGCAAACGGAGAACTTGGTCCGGTCCTCCATCTTGCAAGGGATGCATCCCGTGGAGGCCTATCGAAAGTATGGCCGATTCTAGGAGTTTGTCGGAGATAGAATCGATTCCCAGAACAGGCGCTTGGGAGGATTTTTCTGCGAAGGGGATGTTTTTGCCTGACAGAAGCGCTAAGGCCGGCAGGATGGCGGCATGAGCAAAGAATTTCGGCGTTGCGATTTGAAGCAGAGCTTGCTGCTGCCGCCGTTGCTACAGGACTGGCTACCGGAAGGGCACTTGGGGCGGTTCGCAGCGGATGTAGTCGGCGCCCAGGACCTGGCGGCAATTGATCGTAAATACGAAGTGGACGACGGGCGCGTGTCTTGCTTCAGTCGGAAATGGAGAGTCCTACCGTTAAGATAGCGACAACGGAGAGGACACATGAAGAGTAAGCGTTAAGACAGGCACATATGGCCTATTGGCCATATGTGCCTGGCTTAACGCTTACGTATAAAGTGTGCAAATGAACCAGGAAGGAGAGGCGGCTGAAGACTCCGGAAGTGATATAGATCTTTTGGTGGAAAAATTAAATCACTAAGGAGGACAACCGCCGTGATGAATCTTAACACAGAAGAAAAGAGAGAGAACAACGGAAGCGCGAAAGAAAGACCAGGCAAGCGTTCGTTGAAGTGGTACTTACTGGAAAAGATGCAGGTTTGGATCAACGGTTTGCTGGAAGCGGAACGGGATGAATTTCTGGGACGAGGGCGGCACGCGCTTTTGGACGCGAAGCATGACAATTATCGGAACGGCTACCGGCCGCGGAGGATCAACTTTTTCGGGCTGGGAACGCTGGAATTACGGGTGCCACGGGACCGGAAGGGGAAATTCGAATCGGGGTAGATGCCGGAGCGGAAAGCAAAAGCTGTTAGGTGTGGAAATGACGGGCCGTGGAAAGCCTGGAAAACCAAGAACGGGTTTGCCACTTTTTCCACGGCCTTGGATCCCGACAAATTACGTCGGGACTCACATTCCCACAGCTACGGCGGCGGTTATTATCTCAACCGGAGAGGCGAGGGCAACGCCCCTCCCAACCCACAACCTCCCCATGTGGGCCAAATTAATCCGCCGGAGTGGGCCAAAAGAAATTGCCAAACGCAAACCACCCCGAAATGCTGGCAGCCCTGCTGACTCCCGAAGTCGTGGCCGGCTGCCCAGTGCCCCCGATGTTTCAAGACGAGGCCCGGTTCGGACGGATGGTGCGCCGCAAGCGTTGCTGTGAGCCCGCACCTCTGAAGCCGGTGACCGGCAACAGTTACGATCGAAAATTCGTTTATGTTTATGGCGCCATCAATCCGCTACAAGGCGAGGTGGATTGACGATTGTGTCGCGAGATGAAAATGGAGTGCATGGGCGAGTTTCTCACCCAAGTCAGCCAAGCTCATCCCGCCGACCTCATCGTGATGGTGCCCGACTGAGCCAGTTCGCACAAGGCCAAAGCTCTGCCTATAACCTAGAATATCTTGTTGTTGGCGCTACACGCCAGCCGCGATCCTCGGCCATATGAACCGCTTCTCGGGCAGCGAGTATCCCTCCCAACAACAATCAGGTTTCGCCATCTCGTTCCCGCAGTGGGTCTTTCCGGGGGAAGTTATCTTTACTATGTTTCCTTATTCGGCAGGGAAGGCTCAAAGGTACTTCCCATGCCCACAGCACTTCTTGTACTTCTTGCCGCTTCCGCAGGGGCAGGGATCGTTTCTGCCGGGTGGCCTCGCGGCAGGCCTCTCAAACTTCCTCATCCGTACCCAACTCATAACATTTGCGGGAGGCCTGCTCTGCCGGAGTTCTTCTGCCATAAACCTCATGCAAGGATCAATGTGCTTGAAGAATAGCTTGTACCCTGCACACAGGTAGTTCAACCCGTCTTCACCGTCTGGTGTGCGGAGGAAACGATGCTTTGGACACTCCCCGTTGCAGGCAAACCGGACGTCGCATTCCTTGCAGTAACGGGGAAGGCTATCCCGCTTTTCTGAACCAAACCGCTCTTGCTGAAGGGAGTTGGCCAGGGATTCCAATGCTTGGTCCATGATATTGCCCAGCCGGTTCTCGGGATAAACAAAGTGATCGCACGAATAAAGGTCGCCGTTATGCTCGACGGCCATGGCGGTCCCACAAGTCTCACGGAACACGCAGAGGCTCGGTTCCATCCCCAGCCAGCTTTCCAGAGCCACGTCGAAAAGCTGTATAAAGTACCGCCCCACATCATAGCGAACCCATTCATCGAAGATTGCGCACAAGAATTTCCCGTACTGCTCGGGTTCCACTGACCATTCGGAGACCCTGGCCTGCGGTGAGAAGGTGGGCCCTATCAGGACGAGTCCCTTGTGGTTTGGGATCTCTGCGATCCGCTCCACGACCGGGATGAATTGCATGAAGCCACTCCCGGCTTCCTTCAGGAAGCGATAGACCTGCAGCGGATAATAGGAATTGTGCTTTTGAATGACCGTGAGTGTGTTGAACTCGACGCCGTGCTCTTTCAGACAGGCCATTCCCCGCAAGACGCGGTCGAAGGTGGGTTGTTGGCCTTTGTCCACTCGGTAGCGGTTGTGAATCTCGCGGGGACCATCAATAGAGATTCCTACCAGGAATCTGTTTTCAGACAGGAACTCGCCCCAGCGGTCGTCCAGAAGAATTCCGTTTGTTTGGAACGCGTTTTCAACCTGTTTACCGTCGGCGTATTTCTTTTGTAATTCCACCACTTTGCGAAAGTAGTCCACCCCCAGGAGAGTCGGCTCACCGCCTTGCCAGGCAAAGTTGACGGCGGGGCCATTCTGGGCTTTGATGTACTGAGCGATATAAGATTCCAAAACCTCCTCCGGCATCGCCCAGTTCGTCTTTCCTGGATAAAGGTGTTCTTTCTCCAAGTAGAAACAATACTTGCAATCCAGATTACAGATGGGCCCAACCGGCTTCGCCATGATGTGGAAGGCTTGGAGGCGTTTTTGCGCCTTTTCCGATATCGCGTTGGAATAGCCTTCCTGTAAACTTTTCATGTTTGACCGGGTCGTGGGTTGCTTTGCTCTCCTGGGGTTATATCTCTACAGTTTCCTCGCGGAGTTCCTCTCCCTTGGCGGGGCAGACCAGCTTTTCGATACGGTCACTCAGTAGTTCCAGCCCACTTTACAGGAGAGCTAAGATTAGAGCGATGCCGGAAATTTGAGGAAGAGACCATGCGGCATTCCGCCTTTCGTCCGTGTTTATCCTCGCGACATGAAATTGTTATCTGGTTATACAGACGTTCGTAAGTCGGCAACGCCCCCGTTCTGTAGCCCGGTCTGTGACCGGTGGATTTCGCGCTCATCGTGCGGCGACACAGCCAATGCCCGTCGCCGTCTTGTGTCCTCATGTATATATTATTCCGAGCCCGCAAAGCGACTGGCCTTGCCCAAGCCCTCGCTGCCCAGCCCGCGATAACCGCCGTCAACCGCAAGGTCTGCGGCAGTGATGAAGGATGCGTCGTCACTCAATAGGCAGAGAATAGCGGCGGCGCGTTCCACAGGCTCTCCGTACCGAGCATGTGGAATTGTCCCCAGATAGGTTCCCATCGAGTGCGATCACCACCAGCCGCTCTGTCGTTCTCGCGAGTCCATATCCATATTGGGCCGATACTGTTAACCCTGATCCCGTAGGGAGCCAGATCCAGAGCCATACAGTTAGTGAGCGTATGCACCGCCCCCTTGGCAGCGTTATAGGTCCATCGGTGTGGCTGGGCGATAAATGCCGAAATGCTCAATACGTTGACAGTAGCTTCCCCTCCTTGTTGTTTCATGGGTTCCGCCGCGCACTGAGCCATCACCGCGTACGCTATTGGACCGACCTCGAGGACTCGACCCGAGTCGGCACTGTTAGCATCAAGCCCTTTGCTGGTAAATGCAGATGCGCTGTTGATAAGACAATATATTTCCCCCCATTGCCCTAGCGTCTCCTCAACAGCTCTTCGGCAAAATTGCTCGTCAGCCATGTCACCCTTAAAGAATAGCCGATTCCGAGTTTAGAGGGGGTGACCACCATATATTGCGGTCAGGCTTCCCGTTCATAATGATGTTTCCAGTCTGGGGTAGAGATCGAGTCCGCCGCAGTGAAAGTAGATCGCGGTCTTGGAGTGCTCTCGATTGCGGAGGCCACAGGCCATTTCTTTCACCGTCCGAATCTTGCTATTCAAGCTTTCCGCAGTGGCGTTGGTGAGGTGATGCCGAAAATAGGTCAAGATGTTGGGCAGGTGAGCGTGCAAGGTTTTGGCGGCACGGATCACAGCGGCCAGCCCGGAGTGGGTCGCCCAAAAGTACCACCGGCGAAAGTAGTCAGCCGCCCGCTGTGGATAGTGATAGGTCCAGTACTTGCGCAGCCCTTCCTTGATGGCCCAGGCTCTTCCGGTTTTCAGGTTCTCTCCTTTCACCGTCTCAAACTCCGCTCGTCGCCACTCCGGCACATTCTCTTCATTCGCCAACCGGATGTGCTGGTTGCCTTTCAGCCGCTCGACGCCTCGACGCTTCAGCCGCTTGTCCTCCTGCCGGCGAACTTTGTCCACCGCCTCGTTGACCGTGTGCAGGACGTTGAAATTTGTCGAAGACGATCTTGTCGCCGGCTCCCGCAACACACGCCTGAGTGGCGGCAACGTAAAGGTCCCACATGTCCATGGCCACGGCTTGAACTTGGGTCAACTCCTCGGCACGGAATCGGCGGTAGTATGCCTCCAGACTCTCCTGGCGGCGGTCATCCATCACGTATTCCACCGTGCCTCGCTGCGCGTGCGAGATCACTGTTTCGTAGCGATGACGTTTGGCAAACGCCTTCTCATCCGCGCACAAGTAGGACGGAATGCGCCGCTCCTTCCGGGCCAAGCCTTGGGCCACCGCCTTTTCGACTATGCCCCAAGCTGCATCACAGCTCGTCCCCGCTAGGCGCGTCACACCGGTCACGTCGGATTCCTTCAGGGTGTCGATCAGCCGACTCTCCATGCGCACCGTCCACGAAGAGCCGGAACCTGCCCAGCTTGCCGCCACCTGGCGAACCCCATGCTCTGGGCACTCGAGGTGAGGCAGCCGAGCGTGCAGGTAGGTCTGGCAGTGACAGGTATCCAAGTGCCGCCACTCGTGCTCCTCGGCATGGTCGTACAGGGGAACTGCCCGCCCGCACTCTGGACAACCCCACTTCGCTCCGGTGCCCTCCTCGATCCAAGCGTCTACCCGGTCGGCCGCCAGATCCAGCCGCACTTCCCGGATCACCCAGGGTGGACGCAGCCCCAACAGGGCAGCTTTCAACTCGGTATCCTTCACCTCGGACTCCTTTCCCATGGGATGTCCAAGGATAACACTGAGGCTTTCGGCTCTCGATTGACAAAACGCTTCCCAGAACCTCAAGATGGTGCCCAGCCGGTGAAGCGGAGGCGGTCCCTGCTTGCGAGCAACCTGCTGAGGAATAACCGGTCGGAAACTCATCGCAACGATGAGGGGTGGCGACCGTGCCGCCTCGCTTCCCCCTGCGCTGCGATAGATTTCCCATGCCTCAAAAAACGCAAAGCTCAGGCGTGGCAACCAGTGTATATTGGGGCTACCCACTCCAAACTCGGAAGGACCCAAATTTAACGGCATTTATTTTAACCTGTCGACCTGGCAGCCTTTCCTGCCGCTGCAGGTTGACGGTATTTCGCGGAATTGGGCGTGTCTTTGGTTCAGCAGGCATTATCCTATTACAGACGACATGCCGGGCCGCTCTTTGTTCGGCAACTCGCGAGAATTCTGGAATCCCGATCTCCCCCTTGGGGGCTCCGTACGAGGTTTTTGAAGCAGCGGGTGAGAAACCAATTCACAATATCATCCAGTACGCCCGTCGTCGCGGCATGCAATGTTCCCTAGTGGCCCTGCCTACGGAGTCCCCACCGGTGGTCAAGCTTTTGCTGAAGGGGGCCGAGCCGATTCATCAACTCCAAAAGCTGGAAATCGTACCAGGCCCAGACACCCCAATCGACGATCCAGGGTTGATGAAACTGTCCACGGCGGTCGTGCAGAGCAGAGTGAACACTTATCTGAAAGCTGATTCGCTGGTGATTTGGAACTTCTAATTTAGGCAATGGACGGAAATCTACGAGAAAGCGTGGAAAACACTGAACGCCAAATACGGGATTTCGGGGCGGCTCCGCCTGGATGAAATCCTTCCGCCTGACCAACGGGAGTCGAAGCCTCGTGAGGTGGACGAACTCAAAGGTGATATCGTGTCGCTGCACTATTGCGATTACCTGTTCCGAGATCGGAAAGTTCTAGAAGGCACGAAACGGCCGGACGTCAATCTCGTGATGGGTGCATCCAACCCGGAATTGCATCCCATTCTACCGCTCGTCTACCCACCCGGTGCCGAGGCGATCATCGGGGCTTTTGTACCGCTTCTAATGCGGCGTTGCATCGCGAGGTGCTCCGCAAGGTTCCTGCCAGTGAGATGCCAGCCATCGTGGTGTACAATCTGAACAATGACAACATCGGGGTTGTGCCGCAAGTAAATACAACCCCGCGGTACGAGTTGACGCAGGAGTTGCAGCGTGATGGGTGGCGCGGCTTTCGATTGATGTCCTACCTGGATACCGATCTGGATCCGACCGTTGCCTATGGGGCGGGAGTTGCGTGGGACCGAAATTCGACACCGCATAGCGTGGATTCGGATCTCATTCGGGCCGTCTGCGGCAAAAGCTGTGTTCCCGATCTTTTCGAAGCGTTTCGTGATGTAGAGCAGGTGACACAGGACATGAACATGCCGAACGAGGCGGACAGCTTGTCGTTCCCCATCCCGAATATGATCACGAAGTTTATGAAACCGGATCCCCTGCCAGCCGGATACGTCCAATACCGTGAGGGCTGTCAGTGAGCTCTTGCAGCGCCGCAGCGAGCAGCGGCATCGAAGGCCCAGGGGGGAAGAAATGCGCATCCGGATTACTGGGTCGAGCGACTGAAATTTGCAGTGGGCTGTTTTGATTGTATCGAGGCGGTGAGGCGAGCGGCGACGGCAGAAGCAGAGGCTAAGAAAGCACGGGCTGGCAATGACATTGCTTCCGCGTCACGTGAACAAGCCGGGGCGGTGAAAAACGTCCAACCGGCCTTCGATACGGCTCGTTCGATGATCGAAAGTTGTGCCCGCGTAGCGGCAGACCGGTCTGACCTGGGGGCGATCGCAACCATGGATGAGTACATCTACCGGCCGTTAAAGCGCTGGACAGCCAAATTGAAGAACAACGAGTCGTAAACACTTTCCTCAATTCACTGCGAGGTCAACCATGCCGAACAAGAGGCAGGAAGGTTTTGCCAATCGAGGCGGCAATATGACACGACGAGAAGCGCTGAAGCTTGGAGCTGGCACGCTCGGCGGCATGGCCGCTGCCGCGCGAGCGGGGACTGGCGCGGCGCTGCCGGGACCGCGTCCGACTCCCCGCCGGCCGAACATCATTTTTTTCATGGGTGACGGCCTCCGTCCAGATGAGATGAGCGTGGCAGGGAACCCGATCATTCATACTCCCAACATGGACCGTATCGCCACCGAGGGGATTCGATTCCGCAATACATTCGTCACCAACGCCCTATGCGCCCCGAGCCGGGCCACGATGCTAACAGGTCTTTATTCTCGTCGAAACGGGGTCATTGATAACAAGTCCCGGCCCATTGCTGCGGGTGTACCGATCTTTCAGGACCTGCTGCGGAAGGCGGGCTATGAAGTCGCTTTTTGCGGGAAGTCCCATGTGCGAGGAGCGCTGCGAGACCACTACTGGGACTATTACATTGCCTACGTCATGCAGCAACACTATTGGAACGCTCCGATTGCCGAAGGTGTCGACGGCAAGATCGGGGCCGACCAAATCATCGAAGGCTATGCCGACAACATCATGACGGATGGCTTGGTGGGCTGGCTGGAAGGGCGGCGCGAGAAGCCTTTCTGCGCCTGCGTCTGGCTGAAGTCCCCTCACGAACCCTTTCTGCCGCCGCGTCATCTGGCCCTCCTCTATGATGATGGGACGAAGATCGCTAAGCCTGAGACTTTCGATGAAGACCTTAAAGGATACCCAGGGAAGCCTCGCGCCTTTGCGCATTGCGACAACAAGATCGGCACGGATTCAACGGGCGTGGGAACGCTGGAGCAGCTCGTTAAGCAACATTATGCGGCCACCGTGGGTCTCGACGAGAACCTGGGGCGGGTGCTCAAGGTTCTCGAGCGATCCGGCCAACTCGATGACACCGTCATCATCGTCAGCACCGATCATGGATACTTCCTTGGCGAATGGCACTTCATGGACAAGCGCCTAATGCACGAGCCTTCGATTCGGATTCCACTGCTGATTCGTTATCCGGAGCGCATCAAGGCGGGCTCCCTAAACGACCAGATGGCGCTGAACCTGGATCTGGCGCCGACGATCCTCGACCTCGCCGGCGTGGAAATTCCGTCGACCATGCAGGGCCGCAGCTTGGCGCCCCTGCTCGAAGGTAAGGAACCTTCCCCCGCATGGCGGAACGACTGGTTCTACGCTTTTTACGAGTACCCCGGGCCGAACATGGTGCCCAAAAATCGGGGCATCCGTACTGAACGCTATAAGCTCATCGAATACTGGGAGCAAGAGCCGAAGGAGTACGAGCTTTATGACCTTCAGAGCGATCCCCGTGAGCGCCACAACCTCTACGGCGCCCCTGAATATGCCGGTCTGACAAGGCAGTTGCTGAACCGCATGTATGAACTGGGGAAGGAGACCGGTGAGATCTGAAATTCTCATTGGTGTAACGCGCCACGATGGAAAAGATCGTGGCGCGTTACAGCAAAGGATAGCGAGCACCTTCCCCCAAGCCCTCGATGAGGGCCAGTGTGGGGCGCCCTTCTGCAAAAAGCCGGTCGATCTCACTCGTGCGTTCCGGCATCGCCTGGCGCGCCAGTGATTGAAATGTTTCTGCTTCCTTATCGCCGAACGCGCCTCCGACCAGTGCAAAGCCTTCAAAGGGATCTTGGAGCCTCTGTTCATCAGCGCGACCTCGTGACCAGGGACAGTAAATCAGAAGGCTCCCGTTCTTTGCCTGGGGGGGCTGGTTCGAGTCGTTCAATAGGCACAGCACTTCATCGGCCTGTCGGCGAGCGCGAAGCCGGGAAGCCGCAGCAAGTATCGCGGTGCAGTTGGGCGCTGCAAAGCCCCGGGCGATGTCTTGGAATGCCTTCTCCTCGTCGTACCAAACCACCACGCGCTTCTCTTCGAGAAGATCAATCAGCCGTTTCTTGAGGTATGATGTCAAGCTCACTCCGCATCTCCTCGTTAGTGTTCAGCTTATTGCGCAGTCGCCTTCGAAGTTGCCAGTGCCGCTGAGGTGGCCGGCTCAAACAATGCAAGGTAAGGAGCATAGCGAAAGCGGCGGTTGCGCTGGAACCCCGTCATCTCGTCGAGCAAACGCAATTTGACGAACCGCTCCACCACCTTGTTGGCGGTTACGAAGGCGCAGTTCAAGCGTTGCTCGACCATGCGGACGGTTACGATCGGCTGCTCAAACAGATACTCCAGAAAGAGGAGATCGTAAGGCGTAGCCGCGGGCTTCTCTTGTGAGAGCTTCTTGCTGAGCAGCCGGCGATGTTCCTCCCTCAAGCCGAGAATCTTCCAAGCCGTCTCCGTCGCCTCCTGGCTAACTTCATACACACCGCGCACGAAGAATTTCAGCCATCCTTCCCAGTCACCTTCCTTGCGGATGGCCATCAAACGGTCGTAATACTCGGCGCGATGCTTTTTCAGATAGTGGCTCAAATAGAGGAGGGGCCGTCCCAGCGCCTGTTTCTGGCACAGAAGAAATGTGATAAGGAGTCGTCCGACCCTGCCATTGCCATCGAGAAACGGGTGGATGGTCTCAAACTGCGCATGAGCCAGCCCGCATTGGATGAGCAGTGGGAACGAGTGGTCGTGGAGAAACTTCTCTGTGTTGTCGAGCGCCTCGTGCATTTCATGAATGGGAGGAGGCACGAAGGTGGCGTCCGTGATTGTGCACCCTGATGGGCCAATCCAGTTCTGGCTGGTGCGAAACTCACCCGGAGTGCGATTCGACCCACGGACCCCTTCGAGCAATTTGCCATGAATTTCGCGAATCAGCCGCAGGCTCAGGGGAAGATTCTTCAGACGTTCCAGACCGTAATTCATGGCACTCACGTAGTTGACAACTTCCTGGATGTCCTTCGGGAATTCCCGGCCTTTGGAGTCGATCTCAAACTGGAGGACGTCCTCAAGGGTGCTCTGTGTGCCCTCGATCTGGGAGCTCAACACCGCCTCCTGGCGCACGTACATCGAAACGAAGAGGTCAGGATTCGGGAGAACGGTGGCGACGCCGTCCAATCGCCCCAGGGTCCGGTCTGCCTCAGACAGATCCCGGCTCAATTCTGCGTCGACCTTGATGGCTGGATCGGGAGGTAATGGGGCCGGAATAAAGGCCGCATACCCTGTTGCTTGTTTTACGTAGTGTCCCGCTCGCATAATAAGTAGACCAAATGTGAGTGCTTATTTCGCCGGCCAAAATACAGTAGACCGCTTCGACACTCTTATTTTACGATACAGCCATATCGCAAAACAAGGCTTTGGGGATGGCCCGGTGTTTAACCAAATAAAACAAGGAACCGGGTCCAATCCTTGCCTGGTGTCCTCCCAGAAGTCGCAACCCGCTTCTTGAGATTGGCTTTAGGTTCATTCTTCGCCTCCAAGCATGGGTTCTTCGATTTCTGTTTGTTTCTTTCGAGACCGCTTCTTCTTGGTCGGCTTTACTGCAACTTCGCAGAGTTCTTCCAGGCCGTGGGCGATGGCGATGGAGCGGTCGTGTTTACAGAGTTCACGCACGCGGTCAGGCCAGATTGAGTAGGCCAAGTGCGCCCAATCATAGTCGCCGGCTTCGAGCTTCTTCCAGCATTCCTGCAAGTCCTTGCGCCACTTGGGCAGGCGGAACAGCTTCCAGAGAGGTGACGCCGTGATCAGCACGCCGTCATTGAGGTTGGGCTTGTAGGGGAGGCCGGCCACTCGCTGCAGCTCATCGCGGAATTCGCATAGTTCTTGGAGAAACGCTTTGGTGTCTTCAAGAGTATCGCCCAGCTTTGACGCTTCGCGGCCGGTCGCATTCGGTAATTCGGATTCAATTGTGTTGCTTCCGTTGGAAATGGAGAGTCCTACCGTTAAGATAGCGACAACGGAGAGGACTCATGAACAACCACGAACGTAAGCATTTCACCCCCCAGGAGAAGGTCGCCATGCTCCGCCGGCACCTGATCGAAAAGGTTCAGGTCTCGGACCTTTGTGAGGAATATCACTTCCACCCCAGCCTCTTTTATCGCTGGCTGAAACAGTTCTTCGAGAACGGCACAGCGGCTTTTGAACCCGCGGCCCGGCCCCTGAAGCAGATCGAGGCCCGTGAGCAGCGCATCGCCTTCCTGGAAGCCAAGCTGCAGAAGAAGTACGAGGTGCTGGGGAGCTGATGGAAGAGCACGTGCCTTAAAAAAAAGTCTTGGGGAGATCTGAAAAGCCAATGGATAACCCACGATACCCGCGACCAGGAGGTGGACTTTGTGCGCCGCTGGAGCGAGCGCACCGAGATTGCGTCGCATCGGTTCATCCGCTGGCTGGGCGTGGCCCCGAGCAAGTTCTACGACTGGCGGGCACGCTACGGCAAGGTGAACGAACACAACGCCTGGATTCCCCGCGACTTCTGGCTGGAGGAGTGGGCGAAGCGAGCCATCCTCGAGTTTCACGACCGCTACCCGCTGGAAGGCTACCGGCGGCTGACCTTCATGATGCTGGATCAGAATGTCGTGGCCGCCAGCCCCTCCAGCGTCTGGCGGGTGTTGAAGGCCGCCGGGCGGCTGGCGCCCTGGAACGGCAAGCCTTCCCGCCAAGGGACGGGTTTCCAGCAGCCCCTGGCCTCGCACCAGCACTGGTACGTGGATATCTCTTACCTCAATCTGGCCGGGACATTCTACTATCTGGGCAGCGTGCGGGATGGCTACAGCCGCTACCTGGCGCACGGGGAGATTCGCGAATCGATGAAGGAAGCCGAAGTCGAGCTGATCGTGCAGCGGGCACGGGAAAAGTTTCCCCAAGCCTCGCCCCGGATCATCTCCGACAATGGGCCGCAGTTTATCGCTCGCGATTTCAAGCAGTCCATCCGAATCTGCGGCATGACCCCTGTGCGGACCTCGCCGTTTTACCCCCCATCGAATGGGGAATTGGAGCGGTGGCATCAATCCTTGAAGGCCGCGTGCATCCGGCCAGGCGTGCCCCTTTCGTTGGCCGATGCTCAGCGCCAGGTCTCTGCCTACGTCGATCATTACAATCGAACTCGTTTGCACAGCGCTCTGGGCTATGTCACGCCCGTGGACCAGCTGGAAGGGCGCGAGGAGCCAATCTTTGCCGAGCGCGATCGCAAGCTGGAAGAAGCTCGGCACAAGCGGCAACTTCGCCGTCAGGAGGTTTTCGTCCAGCCGCCCGATCCGGCTGGCGATTCTTCAACGGTGGCGCTAAACTAAACCGGCCGGGTGAAACGGAAGCCGGCTCGGCGGGGACACAACCGTGCCTAGGGATAACCCGGTGGGGCTCATTCGAGCCGATGCGGGCAGCAGGTGGCACCCTTGGGCCCCGCCCGCTGTACCACTCTTCACCGCGCCGAAACGGCCATCGGACGATTAGACCCCTATGCCTTGAAAATCCCCGCGCCGCAGGCGCGGAACTTTTTCGCTTACCGAAAGCGGCGACTCTTCATTTCAGGCTGAACCAGGACAGCTCAGTAAGCTCTTGGCCTCCGCGAGCGTGAGACCGAGATCGGCCGCCCGCAGCGCATCGCGCTCCAGGCACGCGACTTCTTCCACTGCTTCCTGGTTTCCGCTCTCCGATTCAATCACAACCTGAACCTTAATCTTCATGGATCGGCTCTCCTTTATTTCCACCTCCATTCTTCCGCGCCCGTTGCATGTTGCTTCAGGCGGCGGTTGACCCTCCGGCGATCAAAGCGGTCCGGCTGAAAACGCTGGTAGGCTTCCACGCGTTCGACCGCGTCGCGCAGCTCATCCAGGTCACCCAGGGCTTCACGAATCTTCTCATCGTCCCGGGCGTCGACAAGGCGGCTCACGGCTTCTGCCATCACCGAGATCTCCTCCAGAGGCGGATGACACCAATGATCGTCCACGTATTCCATGTACGCCCACGGTCCACCGCAATCTTCCTCCGGCCCGGCTCGCCGCCCTCCAATGCAAGCCGGGTAGATTTTCTTGGCCACCAGCGGCAAGCGCCGCTCGACCCGCACCTCGTGCTCCCACCGGTCACCGAAGTCGTATTCGTACAGAAATCGCCCGTTGATGCGGAATTCGAAGTCGCCGAGGCGAACCTTGCGCGGATCGGAGGAGAAGCTGACTCCACCGCTTCGGCTGATCCCGTAATCTTGGCCATGGATGTGGGACCGATGGAGGTGCAGGTCACTCCAGTCGAAAGCAATTTGCAGGGTGTAATGGAGGTCGGCGATGGTGCTGTCCGTGCGGACCAGCAGCCGCCGCCAGATCATCGGGCTGATGCCGCGAATCCAGGCGTGGAGTTGATAGATCTCGACGCCGATCGCTTCTTTCACAATACCGCGAGGGTATCAGGAAATAGCGGTCGGCCAAAGCGGGAAGCTATTGATTATGGAGAGGATGAATCTCTTTTCAAGCTCCTGAAATGCTGCCCCCGGTTTGGAATGGTCTCGTCGTACACCAGGCTTGGGTCAATTCGGCCCAGCGGAAGCAAGCGTGCCAATGTCCGCATAACGCACCAGTGTGGGATCGAGCCAATTCAAAAAGGAAGATCCTTCATGGGCAGCGGCGGCCTCGGCGCGTCGCGCCGGAGGTGGCAGCGAAACGGTAACCAGGCCTTCGGTAGGGTGAATCCGCGCGTCGAGTCGACCCCGTTTTTAATGGATAAGAACGTCCTTCATTGGACCTTTCGCGATCCGCCATTGATTATCCTACGCTTTTGACGTACCATCCTAATTGTACGCTCATGGAGTATATTACCGCTGATGGAGTTCATTGAAGCGCCAGCGTTCACTCGGCACGTTTACGAGTACTTGGATGATGCGAGCTACGGGGCGCTTCAAGAGCACCTGATGGCGAACCCGGATTCCGGCGATATGATGCCGGGCACGGGCGGATTCCGCAAATTGCGCTGGGCCGACCCGCAGCGCGGCAAAGGGCGAAGGGGCGGGCTGCGAATCATTTACTTCTACTTCGAAACCAAACAGCAAATCTGGCTGATGACACTCTACTGGAAGAACGAAGCCGCCGATTTGACCCCGAAAGAGAAGAAGGCGTTAAAGGCAGCGCTGGAGGTTGAACTAAAGGCGCGCGCCGAAAAGCGCGCGGCCCATCGAGGGCCGAGGAGGATTAGCTGATGGCAAAGCGAAACGTTTTCATTGAGCTCATGGAAGGCATGACAGCAATGAAAGCTCACCGCGAGGGCAAGATCACACTGCGCACTTACAAGGTTAAGCCTAAGCCGCTGCCCACGGTGGATTCCAAACTCATCAAGGAAACGCGAGAGGGGCTCCACTGCTCGCGGGCGGTGTTTGCGAGAAAGCTGCGCATCAACGAGAGAACTTTGGAGAAGTGGGAGCAAGGGCGCGGGCGGCCTAACCGTCAGGCCGCGGCTCTCGTTCTACTGGTTCGCAGGTTTCCCGACACGCTCGAACGCCTCGAAAAACTGGCGGCCGGATGATCGTTCTCGAAGCTTATCAGCCTGCCGAGTGCCAGTCTCCACTGTTGGAGTAGGATTCCGTAAACTTCACGACGGGCGGGGGAAGCGGGGAGGTTTGGAATTATCTGACGCGATCCGCTCAGTTCGACGCCACGTACTGGACCGTCTTGCGAACGACGAATCCGATAGAGAGGTTGAACAAGGCATGCAAAAGAAGAACAAGAGCCATGGAAGTGACGGGCGGAGAAATCTCCAAGAATCGCTGCCGGGCTTATGTGGCCCAGACCATGGAGTATCGCTGGAGCTTTCATCCCCTCTCTCAATGGGCTTCTGTTTGCATACAAAATGCCGCTTGACCGAAATCGCAATCGCGGCCACCGCCTAAAACTTGACGCGGCTGTGGAACCTGATCCGGGAGAGGCAGGCCACCGGTTAAGGGGCTTGCCAACGGACCCCTCCGGTTGCACGGATTAGAAGAACGCAAAAGCATCATTACAAAACGTTCCATGGTGACAATTTCACCGCCTCGTTCCGCCATCGCAGCGTTAAAACGAAGTTGTCACACAGACTCTAAAGCCCGGATTCAGATGAACGGATCGCCGTTCCGGCACGACTCAAGTCGTGCCCTGATACAGGGCGGATGGCATCGCTGATTTACGCAATCAAGCACTAAGTTAGTCCTCGCCGGGCGGCTTGCACGACGGCTTCGAGCCGATTGCGGGTGTGAAGCTTCAAATTCACGTGGTGGAGATGATTGCGAAGGGTGTGAGGCGTAATATGCAACTCCCGCGCAATGACCTGGGGAGTTTTACCTAGCGCCAGCAGGCGAAGAACCTTGCGCTCTTGAGTGGTCAGCGACGAAACGGGAGCGATAGGTCCGGCCTCCTCCGGAGGCGACGAAATCTGCCTGGCAATGGTCACCAGTTGTTGAGCCAGATCGTCACGCGTCAATCTTTTTCCGATGCCCCGCGCCAGGTGCACCACCAACCGCCGGCCCGTCCGCCGGTCATTCAAAACCAGAATGGAAACGTTCACCCGAACTCGTTGGCCGGAACGGCTGATGACTTCCATGTCGAAATGGGGCACCACGCAACGCTCGAGTGCGTGCTCCAGGACCGTGCAGTGCTCCGAGCAAATACGCGTGCCGAGGTGGTCGCATCCCTGAAATAAAAGAGCGCATGGTTCATCGAGGACTTCAGCGGAGGTGTAGCCGAAAATCTTCTCTGCCGCACGATTCCAGGAACAGATCAACCCCTGCTCATTTATCGTAAAGACGGCATCAGCCGTACCCTCTAGAATTTCAAACAATTCTCTTTCCAGCACACAAGCACCTAGTGACATTTGTCACACCGCATGGGACAAATGGGGGATTGACCTCAGAAGCGATGAGGCAGAGATTCATGTGTTGAGGATAGAGAAGTCTTTTATGGATGTCAACTATGTGGCTTTCGCGCCCGTGTTTATATGGGATTCGAGCTCTGACTTATCTTGCCGAGCTTCCGCCAGGAAAACTCATTGGCGTTCGCGAAATTGCTCAGCACGAACACATTCCGGCTCCCTTCTTATCCAAGGTGCTTTTGAACCTTCGACGATGCGACCTTTTGCAATCTCGCAGGGGGACCGGGGGCGGGTTTAGCCTGATGACTCCCCCTGAGCAAATCACCCTGCTGATGATCGTTACCTGCCTTGAAGGTGACAAGGTTTTCACGCGGTGCCTCCTAGAAGACCAACTCTGCGCCCGGCTCGGGTGCTGCGCCCTCCACGAGGGATGGCTTGGGATCCGGGGCCAAATCGTGCATTTCTTTGAAGAGAGCACCCTGGCGCAAATCGCGGCGTCACGCCAACTGAAGACCCAAGCGTCGCCGGACTGTAAAGGCGCCTCATGAGGAGGTTGACATGAGCATTGAGACAGAAGGCGCCCGATCAAGTCTTAGAGGTGCTTAAGGCTGACCCGCGTCAGCCCATTCACCTGGGAAAAAATCTGTCTTTTCCGCGCGCCATCGTCGTGGAAGGCGGGGAGCCGCCAACCTAACGCAAACGCCGATCGCCGCTCGTTAAGACCGGCAGCAAAGGAGGCATGCGACATGCAAAAGCGTTCGTGGCAAGGCTTGGGTCTCCTTTTGGCTATGGCTTTATGCGCCGTAATTAATTTTCTTTTCCTCCCGGCGCAACGTGTGTCGGCAATTCCGGCCTTTGCGCGGAAGTACCGGACCTCGTGCTCGACATGCCACAACGATTTCCCCGAACTGAACGATTTCGGGTGGGCCTTCTATAAGAGGGGATTCAAGTTTCCTAAAGACGACGCCAGTTTTGTGCAGATACCGCAGCAGATGTTAGGGGCCCCTGCCTACAAGAAGATTTTCCCCAAAGCGATCTATCCCGGCGAGATCCCCGGAAGCGTGCCGCTCGGATTTCGCTATGAAGGTTACACGCAATACAACAGCAAGCAGCCCTTGGCGCTTGGGTTTCTGCCACGTGTAGACCTGTTCGCTCCCAACACTTTTACCGCACTCACGGCAGGGAGCTTCGGGCCTAATCTTTCATGGTGGGTTGACGACGATATTTCCGTTGGCGGCCAGAATGCTGCGGGCAGCATGGGGTTCGCCTACCTGAAGGCGAATGATATTGGCCGCTACTTTCACCTGCCTAAAGACGCTCTTAATGTCCAATTTGGCCAGTTCGAGCTGGATTTACCATTTAGCCAGGCGTACACCATCAATCCCACCGATTACGATATTTATGACGAGGTTCCGCTGGCGGGCAAGTTTGGCACAACCAACAACCCATTTTGTTTCTGTGCGATGCAGCGCGGCGTGCAATTCGGTGGCTATCCCAATGACGGAAATTTTAACTGGTCCGTGGCCATTACAAACGGCAGTAACGACGCCACGCCCGTGAACAACGGAAAGAATGTTTACGCGAATGTTTTCGAGCAGTTCAATCTGGAGCGCAATCCGCAAGTCCGTAAAGCGGTGCAAGCCTCTGGTCCCACCGGTCCGCACGACCACACCTCGCTTCGTCTAGGCGCATTTTATGACTATGGTCAGAACGGGCTGAATGCTGATCACACTTTATTTCCAGGGTTCCCGGCCGTTGACGAGCCCTATTATAAAGTGGGCAGTTACTTCCGCTTCCGATACCAGAGCAAGTTTGAACTGTATGGCTTGGGAATGTTTTCTCACGATGCGAATCTGATCCCGACTACGCTTTCCAGTGGGGACTTCCTCCTGCACGGTCCCTCGGTTAACTACAGCGGAGGCTTTGCCCAGGCGGAGTATTGGCTCTACCCGTGGCTCATCCCTATTATGCGTTTCGACGTGGTGAACTCTCCATTCGACTACTACAGCGGTCTCTCCACGGGCTTCGCTCGTGATCGTTTCAGCCCCGGGGTGCAACTTCTAGTACGAGCGAACGTCAAGGTGAATTTTGAATACGAACATCGTTGGGGAGTTCCCGTGCCTGGGAGTGAATTGCCTTCCTACTACCACCCCAATGGGGCGTTATTGGGAATCGATTTCGCGTTTTGAATCAACTTCGAAGCGCCGCAGCCTGCCGGGGTGCGGTGGTCCGGAAATTTTTACGGAGGATAAGCTATGTCAAAATTCCTTAAACAGGTCGTTCGGGCGGCAGTATTGGTCTTAATTTTCCATCTCTCGGCCGTGGCGGTCCAGGCGGGAGAGATAAAGGGTACGGTGACTGCGGCGGGAGGTAATGCCGCCAGTAACGCTGCTGTATGGGTTGGCGCAATCGCTGGGAAGACCTTCACTCCGCCCACCAAACAGGCCACCATTGACCAAAAGCACATGAAATTCATTCCGCACGTGCTCGTGATCCTCAAGGGAACGACGGTGGAATTCACGAACAGCGAACCGACGTTGCACAATGTGTTTTGGCCTTGGGTGGGCGGCAATAAGAAACTGGCGAACAACCTCGGGACCAGACCGATGGGCCAGAAATTGTCCTTTACATTCAACAATCTGGGTGTCGTCCCGCTGCTGTGCAATGTTCACACGGAGATGTCCGGTTACATCGTAGTGGTTTCCACCCCTTACTTTGCGGTCGCGGGTAGCGATGGCGGTTTCGATATCAAGGACGTTCCTGCTGGACATTACACGCTGAAGTATTGGAGCGAAGAAGGCAGCAAGGTCAATAGCCAAGCCGTTGACGTAGCCGCCACCGGGGTTACGACGGTAAACCCGAATTATCGGCGATAGACCCTTGTCGGCTTTGCTTACCCCTGATGCCGAAAGCGGCTTCGTGGGGTTAGGAGTCGAGCCGATGTGGAGGCATTGTAATGGAGTCATGGACGAAGCGGGTAGATCTCGATTGGCTGGAATCGAACTTTCCCTGCATGCAGGCGTGCCCGGTACATACCCAGGCGGGCAGGTACGTCGCTCTGCTTGCGGAAGGACGGTATGCGGAAGCCTACCGGTACGCCCGTCAGCCCAATCCTTTCGCTTCAATTTGCGGGCTGGTCTGCAGCCATCCGTGTGAGACGGCGTGCCGGCGCGGCAAATTTGATTCGCCCATTTCGATTCGGGCTCTCAAACGCTTCCTGACAGAGCGTCACGGACCTGAATCTCGAAATCCAATCGACATCTTTGCGGGGAAGCCGAAAGTCAGCCGGGAAGAGAAGGTTGCCGTTGTCGGTTCCGGTCCAGCGGGCTTGGCGGCGGCGCATGATCTGGCTCTGCTGGGTTACTCGGTCACGGTGTTTGAGGCGGCGCCCGTGGCTGGAGGCATGCTCCATCTGGGTATTCCCGAGTATCGCCTGCCGCGCGACGTTCTTCAGGCGCAGATTCGGGAAATCCTTGACCTCGGACCGCGGTTGGAATTAAACGCCCGGCTGGGGAAAGATTTTTCGTTGGCCGATCTGCGCGCCCGAGGCTTTAAGGCCATCTTCCTGGCCTTGGGACTTCATCGTAGTCGCGACCTGCCCATCCCCGGCCACGATTTGGACGGCGTCATCAAAGGCGTCGATTTCCTGCTGAATGCTAACTTGGGCTACCGGCTTTCGATGGGTAAGCGAGTAGTTGTGATTGGGGGCGGCAATGTGGCGATTGACGTGGCGCGGTCAGCGCTTCGGCATCAGCAAGAAATGACTTTGGAAGCCTTGAGCAGTTCACTTTTGCCGGACAGCTTACCTCCAGCAGAGCTCGATCTCGCCATGAAAGAGCTGATGGACGTTTCCCGGGTCGCGTTGCGCATGGGCGCCCGCGAGGTCCTGTTGGTCTGCCTGGAGTCGCGCCAGGAAATGCCGGCTTACGAAGAGGAGATTGAGCAGGGGCTGGAGGAGGGGCTGAAAATCCACCCTTCACTTGGGCCGAAGCGGTTCATCGCGAACAATGGGAAAGTTGCCGGTCTCGAAACGATCCGGTGCACCTCCGTTTTTGACGCCCAGCACCGCTTCAATCCGACGTTTGAGCCCGGGACAGAGGCGGTGATTTCGTGTGACACCGCAATTCTGGCGATCGGGCAGACCTCGGACCTCTCCTTTCTTACGCCGGCTGACGGGGTTGAGACCACCCGCCAAGGGACCATCAAAATCGATCCGGAAACATTCATGACCACTGCACCCGGGATTTTCTCCGCTGGAGACATTGCGTCTGGGCCCCGCTCGGTGATTGAGGTCGTCGCCGACGGGAAGAAGGCCGCTGAACAAATTGACCGGTATCTGCGCGGCGCCGACTGGAAACCACGACCGAAGTATGTGCAAATCACCATCGTGGATCATCACCAGTTGGTTACAGACCAGATGCTTACGGCTTTCGATGAATATTCGCGGCTTCCCGTGCCCGTCCTTCCCGTGGACCGCCGAACCGGCTTCACGGAAGTCGAAACGGGCTTCACCGAGGCACAGGCGCGGCGGGAGGCGAGCCGGTGCTTGCAATGCTGGATCAATACCATCTTCGACGGTAATGAGGCTGAAGGAACGGAATGTATTCTTTGCGGCGGCTGTGTTGACGTCTGCCCGGAGAATTGCCTTGATCTTGTTCCCCTCAGCCAACTGCGGGTGAGTTCGGAGACCCAGTCCCGCCTCACGGCTGAGGCGCCGTTCCATGCCGGTACTCTTCAACACCTCGAAGCCGCGGACTTGCTCGGAACCGAGGGTTCCGTCATGGTAAAAGATGAAACGATTTGTATCCGTTGTGGGCTCTGCGCGGAGCGCTGCCCCGCCCACACGATCACCATGGAAGCCTACGAAGTTTTTGAGCGCGATCCCGAGGTGGAAACGATGGAGGTATTTGCCAGATGAGCGAGGGTGGAAACCAGGAGCCAAAGGCGAAGGCGGAGAACAACAGCGAGATCAACCGCCGCGACTTCTTCAACGAGGTGGCGGGTGGCGCCATGGGAATTGCCGCGGTTGGAGCCGGCATTGTGACGGTCAAATATATTTCACCGAATGTCCTCTTCGAGCCGCCCAGCAGTTTCCGGGTTGGACCCCCGGAGGATTACCCCGTCAACTCTGTCACCACTTTGCAGGACCAACTAACTTATTTGGTGAGGACCCCGCAGGGTTTTTATGCCGAGTCTCAGATTTGCCAGCACTTGGGTTGCATCACGGCGTGGCATCCCAACGCCAACCTGATCGAGTGCCCTTGTCACGGAAGCCTTTACAATAAGGATGGAGCTATCGTTCGTGGTCCCACCCCACGCCCGCTGCCTCACTACGCGATGCGACTCATGCCGGATGGGACTCTCATGATCGACAAGTCCGACATTGTTCCCATGGCCCAAATCTTGAAGATTTAAGAGAGAAACCGATGGCTAACCCGTCTCGCGAGCAATGGCTGGAACATCTTCGTAACAACCGGGTATGGAGATCCGTTTTCCGTCGCGGCCCTGCCCGGACCAATCGAACTCGCAGCCTGGCGATTTTCGGCAACTTGTTCTTGCACGCTTTGCCAGTCAAAGTCCGAGAAAAAAGCCTGAGGGTTCGCGCCACGTACTATCTTGGCCCGTTCGCATTCTTCCTCTTTATTGTGCTCACGGTCACTGGCATCCTGCTCATGCTCTACTATCACCCGGCGGCGCTCGAAGCCTATTCCGACATGAAGGATCTCCGGTTTGTCGTTTCGAACGGGCTTCTGCTGCGAAACCTCCACCGGCTGGCAGCTCAGACGATGGTGCTGGTGGTCTTCTGGCATATGTACCACGTGTTTTATCGCGGGGGTTACCGGCCTCCGCGAGAATTCAATTGGGTGGTGGGGGTAGTGCTGCTTCTCCTTACGCTGTTTTTGAGTTACACCGGCTACCTCCTTCCCTGGGATCAGCTAGCTTACTGGGCCATAACTGTGGGGACAAACATCATCGGCTATGTGCCTTTTGTTGGCCATTGGACCCGCTTTCTACTGCTGGGAGGAAACATTATCGGCGAAAATGCCTTGCTTCGTTTCTACGTCCTCCATTGCGTCATCCTGCCCTTGCTGGCGGGGCTATTCATTGCCGTGCATTTTTGGAGGATTCAAAAGGACGGTGGCCTGAGCGTGGGAGATAGCAATGAGCGAAAAGAATACTTGAGCGTTGAGACAACTCAGGTCGAACAAGAAACGGTCACTGTGGGAGAGAGTGATGAGCGAAAAGAACAGCTATGAGACGGGCTTTGGGTCCGATGCCGTTAAAAACCCTCAACGGATCGTCTTCATCACCAAAAAAACCTCTGCCAAGGTGAAGGGAGCCCAGCCGCTGCAACTGATGTCTTACCCTCACTTGATGTTGCGTGAGGTTATTGCTTTTGAAATATTCACTGTGGCGCTCGTCGGGGTGGCGCTTTTCTGGGATGCGCCACTCGAGCAATTGGCTAATCCTTTGCTCACGCCCAATCCCGCCAAGGCGCCGTGGTATTTTCTGGGATTACAAGAACTGCTCCATTACTTGCCGCCCGTGGTCGCTGGCGTCCTTATCCCGACGTTGATCGTCGTGGCCCTGGTGGTCATTCCGTACTTCGATGTAAACATTAAAGGCGAGCCGCTTTGGGCGTCAAACCGTCGGCGTCGCCTGACGGTCTTTATTGGGGTGGTGGCAGCGTTGCTCATTGTGTTCGGGATCCACGAGGCCTTTGATGTTGTAGTCCCGACAGTAGCCTTTGCCGCTTTAGCCTTGGCCGCCTGTTTCGCTCCGCCGCGAGGAGGGCGGCTGATATCTTACCTCAGCACTCGGCCGCTTTCCTGGTGGATCATGAGTTGGTTTATCGCTGTCTCCCTGACGCTGACACTAGTTGGAACCTTTTTCAGGGGACCTGGGTGGTCTCTGGTCTGGTCGTGGAGGTGAGATGCCCGCTGAACAGATGGGACAAATTCCAAAGCGCCTGCGCTTGATCTATGCTGTCTCGACCGTCATTTTTGTAGCGGTTCTGGCTATTTCCCCCATTCGGAACCACTTTGCCGGGTGGAAACGCTATGAGAAGGGATATGTTGAATTCGCCAGCACCCGAGCCAACACCCGGCAATTGATGGCTGATTATCACAGTGGCATCGACCAGATTTGGCTGCCCAAGCTAAACGTCACTGACCGCTGCACGACTTGCCACCAGGGTATTTCGGAACCAGGTCTGCTGGATGACTCGGCCCCCCAACCCTTTCGGGCTCATCCTATGATCCCTCACCCTGTCCGTTCGTGGGGTTGTGTCGTCTGCCACCGCGGCCAGGGACTTGCCACCGAGGTGAAAGAGGCCCACGATACGACGCTGGCGTGGGAAAGGCCGCTACTACCCATCCGTTATATTCAGGCTTCTTGTGGTGTCTGTCATCAGGATAGCCTGCCGGAAACACCCCGGTTGAACCGGGGCCGGGAACTGTTGGTTAAATTCAATTGCGAGGGATGCCATCGCTTGCAGGGCATTGACCGACCTGCCATGCTTGGCCCGGACCTAAGTAATATTGGGGCAGAGGTCAGCCGGGCATGGGTCTATAAATGGCTCAAGGAGCCGCGAACCGTCCTCGATAGTTCGGGCAACACGGTTGTCGACGGCTATGACACCAACCCCCGCATGCCCCAATTCCGCTTCAACAAGGGGGAAGTTCGTGACCTTTCTGCCTACCTGAGCTCGCTGAAGAGCCCCCTGGTTGAATCTTCTCAGATCGATCCTCGTGTCACAGCCTCTTGGCGGAGCAAGTCTGACCTCCTCAGCTACGGCGAACTCCGTTTCCGTCAGATGTTTTGTACAGACTGCCATGCGCTGGCCGTGACGCGTCTCGGCCAGACCGAACTGATCGGGGGTGATATCGGGCCCGAACTCACGAAAGTGGGAAGCAAGGTGAATCCGGACTGGCTGGTCAGTTGGCTCCGAAATCCACAAGCTTATCTGCCTCACTCCCAGATGCCGCGCTACGAGTGGACTGACAAAGACTTATACGCCGTAAGTCAATATATGATTAACAAACTGACCGATCCCCAGTTGCTGGACGATGTGCCTAAGCTGGCGCCCGCAACCACCGCCGAAATTCAACATGGGAGTCGGCTGTTCAGTGCAAAAGGTTGCGCCAGTTGCCATGTTATTCGGGGAACACCACCACAGAAGGATTTCGGTCCTGACCTTTCCAACCTGGGAGGAAAAACCGTTTCGGAACTCTTCTTCGGCAACGCCAAAGTTCCGCATACCTTGGTTGCCTATATCCAGGCTAAAACTTCCGATCCCGTTTCGGTTAATCCTTCGGCGCGAATGCCGCAATTTCATTTTGATGCCGCTGACTTGGATGCAATCACCACGGCATTGTTAAGCATGAGCGGAACCCCGACCTACCCTGGATTCGCATTACTTACGGTCCCGGCCAGTCCTCCCAAGTTTGATCCGGCGGGAGATTTTGGGATGCTATACAACCGCTTCAAGTGCTCTGTTTGCCACCGCTTCAATGGCTACGGTGGGACGATTGCTCCCGACCTGTCTTTTGAAGGCAGCCGCTCCCAGCGTCCATGGCTGGTCGCCTTTTTGAAAAACCCCCAAACGCTGCGTCCCACCCTGACGGCGCGGATGCCGCAATTCAACTTAACCGATCAAGAAGCCAACACCATCGCGGATTACTTCGAGATGGTGCTGCTGAATTCTTCCGTAAACAAGGCTGGCGTGAATCCGAAAGACTTCACACCTCAGGACGCGAGCTTGGGCAAGCAACTTTATTTTGTAAAGTACGAGTGCCAGTCCTGCCACACGATAGGCGCCACGGGAGGATACGTGGGACCCTCGCTGACCAACGTCGGAAATTGGATGAATGCGGCGTGGATCGAAGCCTGGCTCGGAAACCCACAAGCTCTCATTCCCGACACGCTCGAACCACGCCGGGATTTTTCGGATCCTGAGATCCATGCGTTAACCGCCTATCTGCTTACGCTTAAGCAAGAAGGCCAGGCGGCATCCGGCGCCACGCCAGGAGGGTCACAATGAGGCGATACGCTCTGCTCGTTGCGCCGCTGTTACTCGCCACAGTAGCGGCATGCTGCGCCAAGCACCCTGTACGGAAGACGGATCCGCTTCGCAATGCTTACGATACCGAAGTGGACTGGAACAACGCGGATCATTTGATCCCGCTTGACTACAGGCAGAGCCAGGGAAAGCGGCTTTTCTATGTTTACTGCGTGTGGTGTCATGCAGACTCCACTCCGGCAGGCCCTTCCAACCGCCCCAACCTGAATCCCGCGCCCCATTTAATTGACGATGGGACCGTTTTGAATTCGATGAGCGACACCTATTTAGATAACATTATCACACTGGGTGGCAGCGCGATGGGCAAGTCCGCATCCATGCCACCTTACGGCAAGTCGCTGAGCCAGGATGAGGTTCGTGCCCTCATCGGTTACATGCGAGCCGTGGCTCAGCCCCCTTATCATGAGCCTTCCCACCCCGAGCAAAGTACACGGTGAGGTAGTTGTCATGTCCATCGTATCTAGACGGCTTGGAAGGCTTACGATTCTGTTGCTGTTCCTCCTTCAAGGCGGAAGCATTGCCCGCTGCCAGATCAGTCCAGCCGAAATCACCAATTCACGCCTCAAGGGGCCGGAGCAAACATATTTCCAGCAACTGATTGCTCTCAACCGAGCCATTGGACAGACAAGCTTCCCCTTCCCCTTTGCGCTGCGGCGGTATATTGGCTTGGGTCCGAAGGATCCGCTTAGCGCTGACACACGCGGGTTGGAGTTTGTTTTGTTCCATAATCGGCTAGTTCTGAAAATCACGGGTGACTACAATGCTGCGTTTAACTCCGAGCTGTTGACTCAAAACCAACGGGCCCGCCGCGTCTTCAAGAGCGTCGTACTCCCTATCCTGGGCCTCCTCCCTCAGTATTTTTCTTCTGCGGCAAACTTTGATGGATTTGGCATCGAAGTCGCTTATCATGTGCGGACGCAATCCCACGCTTACCAGTACGAGGGGGTAGAGATCCTGACGATGGTTCTGAGCAAGGCTGATGCTTTAGGCTATGCCCGGGCGCGGGATGAAGCTCAACGGCAGCAGATGCTGGATGAGTCCGAAATTTATGTGAACGACAAAAGGGTTGTGCTGGCCTTGGAAGGGAGTGAACCTTACCCCTTAGAGACGGTGGAAGCCGGGCCGCACGGCGCCCCCTCCCCCACCCGCGAGGGTAATGAGAGTGCTCCGGTTGGTGGCGCCGATTCTGTTCCCGGGAATCCGGTAAGCGGCAGCGCAGGAAGTGGAGCAACGGACCCTGGTCCCGTGGGCTTGCATCCTTCCCGCACTTTGCCAGCCCCCGATCAGAATGTGCCGACGGCGCCCACAACCCCGCCCGCGTCGATGGCTGCCAGCATGCGCGGGGCAGGAATCCAGAGCGCTTCCAATGAAACCGAGTCCACCCAGGCTGAGGTCGACGCGCTTCAGAACAAGTATCAGCAGCAATTGCAAGCCCTGGCGACGCAGGCTGCCGAACAATACCATTTAGTCAAATACGCACCGCCCTCACTTATCGCTTTCCGGCACCAGATCTATCTGCAATTGACATTGCGCAATCCCACTCCTTTCGACCGCAGTGCAACGTCCATCTATAAGCGGGCGGCGCAGGACTTTGACCTTTTCCTGGCGCCTTTGCTCAAACCGATCCTCCGTAATGCGCCTGCGGATGATCGTATCGCTGGCCTGGATATTACGATTTTGAATCAATTTGGCGCCCAGGATCGGCAGGCATCAGAAGCCATCGAGTTCCTTTGCCCGCTCCCACTCCTTCGGCAGTTCACTAACTCCGACGTGACTGGCCAGGACCTTATCAACCATACGGTCGTTTTGGTTAACGGGGTGCGTATTGCCCTGGACTTGCAACGAGTAGAGTAGATCGAGTTGTGAAGCGAACCGCTTCCAGGGGCGTCACGCCGCTTTTGGCGCGTGAAAATTTGGATCCGGCGCAGAATTTCTAGGTTGACCTCACCAAGAAGCCGGGGAAGGCTGACGGGGGTAACGGTGCGATAGGGTGGCGCATAACAAAGTGTCCGTGGGCTGTGATCTCATCCCAATTTGGGCGAGGGAAAGAAGGTGCCCTGTGAGACTGAGTAAACCATTTATTTTTCCGCTGACCACCACCCTCTGCCTCATAGTACTTTCGAGTTGTCAAGCTCCGGCTGGACACCCAAGCAATGCGGGAGCGCAGGAGAAGGCTAATTCACCCAGCCACGGCGAGACAGGAGAGATCACAGGCAAAGTAAGTTTCAACGGAATCCCGCCCAAACCCATTCGGGTCTCCATGGAACAAGACCCCGTGTGCGCCAGGGAGAACCCGGCGCTTGTCAATTTGGAGGATTATGAGGTTGAACCGGGCGGCGGCCTTCCGAACGCCTTCGTCTATGTGAAGAGCGGGCTGGGGGGGCGCTCCTATCCAGTCCCCAAACAGCCCGTCATCCTGACCCAGGCGGGGTGCATGTTCCGGCCGCACGTATTCGGCGTTATGGTGGGGCAGACAATTGAGATTACGTCCAAAGATCCAACCATCCACAACGTCCATTTTGTGCCGCGAATAAACCACGAGTGGAATCATTCCTTACCGGCGGGAAGTCCGCCATTGCGCGTCCGATTTGCAAAGCCGGAGATCATGATTCCAGTGACCTGCAACCACCATCATTGGATGTACGCGTATGTTGGTGTTACGACGAACCCATTTGACGCAGTGACAGGAAGCGACGGAAAATTCACAATCAAGGGACTTCCGCCGGGGGAGTACACGCTGGCTGTATGGACGGCGACCTTCGGAACTCAAGACCGGCGTATAACGGTCAGACCCAATCATTCGACCAGCATCGACTTTTTGCTCAGCTCAAACTAATGTAAATTTCGCAGATGGGTTGAATTCCAACGAAGTGTCGAGACTTTGAAAAAGTGTGGGGTGCTCACGCCGCGATTGCAGGCCGGAAGTTCGCGTGCCACTTGTGGAAGAGTTGTTCCGCGAACCGTTCAGGACGTCGACTCGCACGTTAAGAAACGGCTGAACCGTAAACCGATTCCAGCGCATCTGCTGCTTCTTGACCACCCGTTTCGCGATGACCTTGTTCACTGTGGACTCAACCCAAGCCGTTGAAATCGGGTGGCCGGCTCGATAGCGCTTGCCGGGGCTGGAAGCGGTCTTTCAACGATTCTTCCCGCGCGCCCGGACGCAACGCTGCCAGAAGCACGCCAAAGCCAGCGCTTGCTGTCAGGTGCGAAAGGCGGAACGGGAGGAATTCTCGAAGGACCTGAATCAGGTTTTCTACGCCGCGAACGAAGCGGCGGCGAGAACGGCCTTCTTCGCGGTGAAAGATCGCTGGGGGAAGCTGTTTCCCTCCGCTGTCGGGAGGGTGGTAAAGGATCTGGATTCGTTGCTGACGTTCTTCCAGTTCGACGCCACGTACTGGACCGTCTTGCGAACGACGAACCCGATTGAGCGGTTGAACAAAGAATTCAAACGAAGAACAAGAGCCATGGAAGTGACGGGCGGAGAAATCTCCACGTATCGCTGCCGGGCTTATCTGGCCCAGACCATGGAGTATCGCTGGAGCTTTCATCCCCTCTCTCAATGGGCTTCCGTTTACACACAAAATGCCGCTTGACCGCCTGCGCCGCCGCGAATTTCGGTTCTATGCACGCCCGTCACTGATGGCACTCGACGAAGTGGGTTACTTGGCCTACGACGCCCAGGCTGCCGATCTTTTGTTCGAGATCGTCAACCACAGCTATGGGCGCAATTCCATCGTTTTGACGACCAATAAAGCGTTTAAGGAATGGAATACCGTCTTTCCCAACGCCACCTGCATCGCGGCGCTGCTCGACCGCCTCACGCATCACGCCGAGGTCACGCTCATCGAAGGCGATTCCTATCGCAAGCGAGAGAGCGAGCAGGAGACCGCCGCCCGCAAGAAAGGAAAGCACGAGGGAAAGTCCCATGCTGACTGAACTCAACGCCTACCGCCAAACCCTCCTCGACTTTTACCTGTGGCTGCCCGATACGCCGCGCCGCTTGAGCCGGTATGACCTGCGGCTGGTGCGCCAGCTCTGGGAACGTGAGGTCCCCCTTCGAATCGTAGAGTCTGCATTCCTGCTGGCCTCAGCGCGTCGTGCGGCGCGCCAACCCGAAGCCATGCCTCTCAACCCCATCCGGTCTCTGCATTACTTCCTGCCCCTTATCGAGGAACTGCTCGCTCAGCCGGTTCCTGAATCTTACGTCGCCTACCTGCGCAGCAAGGTCGAAATGCGCCCCGCCCCCCACGCCGCAGCCGCTCGCTGAGACTTATGCGCCTCCAGCGGCTCTGTTCAAATTTCTACGCTTCTACATGCGCGCCGACATTGCCGCCATGTGCGGCAACACCGCAGGCAATTTCAGTGGGGTACTAGCGTGAACGTGTACAACACTCGTGAGCTTTCGGCTGGCTTGCGTAAATTAGGGATCGAAGTTGGTGGTGGCTCCGTGGTGAGCGCTATTCCTGCAAGAGCTGCCGGACACGGGAAAAACGGAGCAGTTCTTGCGCGCCCAGTACGGGATTGTCCGGCCATGGTTCTTCCTCGGCTTCGTCGCCCGGATCATGCTCCCCATACAGCTCTCCTGGAGCAAGGAACTTGGTGCGCTCCAACTCGTCCAGATAGGTGTGAATCTCTTGGGCCGTAAAGAGCCGCCGGATTTCGGCGATGAACACCGGCAATTCCGCAGCGAAATCGGGATCTCGCTCCGCGGCCATCACGAAGCTGAAGATTTTCTCTCCGATCAGGTAGTCCAAGGCACTTTCCAATCCGAAGCGTTCACGAATCCCTTCCGTCGCCGCGCACTGTTCGATCCAGATCTTGTGGAATTCTGTAATAGAATTGCTCATGGTCGAATCCTCGCTTTCAGAATGCGGCGCACGGAGGTACGCCCGATCCGCAACCGGCGTGCGATTTCGGATTTACTCGTGCCCGCGCGGTGGAGCTTCCGGATCTTCTCAGCGTGGAGACCTGCCGTAGCGGGTCGCCCCAGACGGTGTCCTTTCGGTGAGCCGATTCCAGGAGCCGGAAAGTTTGCGAGTCAGCCTTAGTGCGCTTCGCCGCCTTTCGCTGAGTCAACTCAGGCGCTCATACTTCGCCCCGTCCATCAAGCCTGGCGAAACTTTCCGTGTTCGGTCAATCCGGCGACAGCAGTCAGTCCTTCCTGCGCCAGGAAGGTGACCGAGGTTTGCCACGCTGCGCCCGGCGGCAGAATGGTGGCGCGTCCCAGTTCAATGGCCTTGTCCAGATGCTGCGGGTAGCCTGTGCAGGGCTCAGGCAGCACCACGTGGTAGCCTCGCCATCCGCCATAGGTGGCAAACAGCCAGCATGACCGGAAAGCCTGAGGCGAGAATATGAATCCTGATGAAAACCTTTTAGCTGTATCAGTAATCGCAAACCAACCCTCCTGGTGGCCGCGGCCGTACAGAAAGTAGACTTCCCCGGACGACGCCGCTTTTACCTGGCGCAAATCCGTTGTCTCACCGCCATGCGTCGCCAAGGGCCAGTGCATGGGTTCCTCCGCTCCGGCCAGAGAGCCCGGGAATGAGGGTTCCAGGTCAAACCGCATTGCGGGAAAGTCAATCCTGTCTCCTTCCGAAACAGCCATGGCAGGGTGTAACGCAAACAGGAACGGAACATCAACTCCACCGGAATTCTTCACGCGGAAGGTCAACTGCAGGCGCGGTTCGTCTTCGTGCAGCGTGAGGGTCTTTTCAACCACCATGTTGCTGATTGGGGTGTGGCAAGTCAGACGCAGCGCCGCGGAGTTGGCCGCTTGTTCCGTCCACGGAGCCCAGGGCAGGCTCCACAGCTCTCCGTGATCGGGAAGCGCTTCGCCGTTAACGGTCGCCGGTGCAGCAGTAGGAAATATCTCTTCCCATCCGCCGCACCAGAAATTGTCAAACGCGGACCCAAACTGGACCCGTTGCGGAGCAATGCGGGGGTTGTGCCAGACTATCTCGCGATCCAGCGGCTTGTAGACCACGCTCCAGATCCGGCCACCCAGCCCGGGAAGCACAACCACTCGAAGCGTGCGATTTTCAAGGATAACGGCCTGGTGCGAAAGAAAAGACCAGCGATGATCAATAAATGGCATTTGTCTCACGCGTTCAGTTTGAACAATGCAAGTGCAATGGCTCAGCGCAGGTCCCGAACCCGAATTATGGCGGAGCCTGTTCCAGGGTTGTGATCAAAACGGTTCCGGCCAGGGTGATGGCGCCGCCGATTACCGTGCTGATACCGATGTGCTCGTGCAGCGTAATCGCGGAGATGGCCACTCCGAGGAAAGGCAGCAGATAGATTGAGACTGAGGCCTGGCTCACGTCAAGCCGTTTCAACAGGTACATCCAAAGCACCATGGCCAGGCCCCAGCTAAAGGCGCTCAGCACCAGCAGCGAAACCCACGTGGCGGCGCGATAATGTTGGAGCGAGGACCAGGTAAAGGGTTCCCTCCAGGGCATGAGAAGCAGGCAGAAAACAAAAGCGAGGGCATAACCGTATACCAGCACTTCCATCGGAGTGAAGCGGCTGAGCAGTCCCTTGCAGTAGACATTGTAGAGGGAACTGCCCAGGCACGCGAGAAGCACCAGAACATTGCCCGCGAGGAACCGCCCGCTGCCAAGACTTAAGCGGCGAACGTCTGCGGTGGAAAGGATGAGAACCCCCGCCAGAGCGATTGCCAGACTGGTCCAGCGCAGCCAGGTCATGCGTTCGCCGAGAATCACGGAGGCAAGAACCGCGGTAATAACTGGAATGGTGAGGTAAATAATGGCCGCGTTCGAGGCCGTTGAGCGGTCAACTCCCCAGGCTAAAAGCACCGAGCCCGGCACAAGCCCGAAGAGGCTGATGGTGATAAAAGCGCGTAGGTTTCGGCCGCTCCTGAACGCGGAAACAACACGTCCCGGGTTTGAGTGCGATGATTCGGCAGGATCGCTCCGAGTGCGCGAACTGTGGCGCTCCCAGGCCAGGAAAGGGAACAGCACAATTGAGGCGATCAGGAACGTCCAGGCGCTAACCGTAACCGGCCCCATTCTCTCGGTGGCCACCTTGTAAGCGGCATATTGGGCTGCCCACAAGGTGTTGACCAGAACCAGCAGACTCAGGTCAACGATGGCCCTCCTGCTGACTCTCATCGCACGCTCCCGAAGCTTGACTCACGGTCAGGCCAAGATCAAACGCCTTTTTACCAGCTTCCGCTTGCGCTTATTCCACCACGGTGGGTGGTCGATACAAGCACTGCTCTACGGTGGCTTGATCCAGATCGACGCCGATTCCGGGCAAAGTGGGTAAGCGCCACCTTCCGTCGTGCAGTTCAATTTCCGGCTTTGCCAGGTGGGAGCGCAGGAATGATGGGAACAGGTCCTGATGGAACAACTCCGTATAAGGGCAATTGGGAACGGCAGCGCCGAAATGGCGCGTGGCGGCGGCAGTCAGGCCGGTTTTCCAGGCGTGCGGTACGCAATAAAGACCGCGTTCCCCCGCCATGCGCGCGCAACGAAGCGCTTCCGTGAGCCCTCCCACTCTTCCCATGTCCGGCTGGATTACGTCGCAATGGCCTCTATCCATCAATTCGCGAAATTCATGGCGCGTTTGAAGAAATTCGCCTGCCGCGACAGGCGTTGAGGTGGCCTCAGCCAGGCGCGCCAGCCCGTCCAGATCATCGGTGTGCAGCGGCGTTTCAACAAAAAACAGCCTGGCGTCTTCCACCGCGCGTAGCACGGTTAGCGCCTTGTTAGAATTCTTCCATCGGTAGCCGACATCAATCATAAAGTCGCATTCGTCTCCGATCAGCTTGCGGCACTCGTAAATAAAACGAATCAGCTCGCGGTCACTGACCAGGTCGTAGAAGAGCATCTCCATTTTCATGGCCCTAAAGCCAAGCTCGCGCGCCTTTTCGATCAGGCTGAAGCAGCTCTTCTGCATTTCCGCCCAGGAGCGTCCCTGGGGCATGCTGGGGAAAAGCGTGGCGTAGGGTGTAATCTCAGGCCGCGCGGCGCCGCCTGCAATCTGGTAGACGGGAAGCCCTAACAGCTTGCCGCGCAGATCGTGAAGAGCGATGTCAATCGCTGACATCAGCATGATGCCGAGCCCCCGCCGGGCGTGATAGATAGTTCCTTCGTACAGCCGGTCCCAAAGGGCTTCAACTTCCAGCGGATTCTGGTTAAGCAGAATGTCCCTGGCGCTGCGGCTCCAGATGTGGGCCGTTGGCGTTTCCAGCAGCGCGGCGATGACGTTGGGCGGCGCATCGGTTTCACCCAGTCCGTACATCCCGTTATCGGCGGTGATCCGGATCACCGCCGTATCCACCGCCCCGTCGCAATCATCGGGACTGGCGTGCGGTGAACGAAGCTGCAAACACTCAATTCTGGTGATTTTCATGAGTTCTTCTTTCTGCGGGCCCCCTTGGTCAGCAAGAGCGGCTGCCAAAGTCTGCCGGTTGCAGCCCCCCGGCATAGATTGTGCCGTAACACTGGAATACAGGAAGCCAGCGCGCCGCCCGTGGGATAGCGTCCATGCCGGAAGCGGGCATAGCGCCCCGCGCCAGGAGTTTCCCATCACGGTTTCGCTAGCGGCCTGCAATCGTCATGGCGCCGTCAACCACCAGATAGGTTCCGGAGATAAAGGAAGACGCGTCTGACGCGAGGAACAGAGCCGCCTCCGCCACGTCATCTGGAGTTCCAATACGGCCCAGAGGGTGGAAACTGAGCACCTGCCGCAGAGTGGCCTGGGGATCGGGCTGTTCGCGCAGCCACTGGTCCGTCATCGGCGTGCTGATGTAACCCGGACAGATGGCATTGGCCCGGATGCCGTCGCGGCCGTGGTCCAGGGCAAGCGTGCGCGTTAAAGCCAGCATTCCCGCTTTGGCGGCGTCGTAGGCCGCATAGCCGTCGTAGGATGCGAAGGCGTGAACGGACGAGATGTTTACGATCGCCCCGCCCCGTCCCCGCATGTATGGAATCACATGCTTGGCAAACAGGAAGGCGCCCTTCAGGTTAATCGCCAGCACACGGTCCCAGTCTTCGGAGCGCATTTCAGGAACTATGCTGCAAACGTCAATTCCCGCGTTGTTCACCAGAACGCTGATCTTTCCGAACTGGGCGATGGTGCGTTCCACGGCGGCCTTGACGTCAACTTCGCTCGAGACATCGCCCTGCAGCGCGAGCGCGAGGCCCGTCTTCTGGATGGTCTGTTGCATCGACTGCGCAGATTCCCCATTGATGTCGAACAGGGCCACGGCAGCCCCAGCCCGCGAAAATCGAGCAGCAATTCCCGCGCCGATACCGGCGCCGGCGCCGGTGATCAAAGCAACCTTGGACTCTAAAGGAGTGAAGCTCATGGCATTCCGGTCCGTTTTCCGACGATCTGGCGATTCTGTTTAAACTGAGAGTAGGCTTTCAACGCCGCGAGCAGCGGGCCCTGGCCCCAGGGGACCATACCGTTGCGCGGCAAATTACGGTAATGCTCAACCCTCGTACTCGGGAAGGTCTCATAAGAGACTCCTTCCAGTAGCCCGTCTTCACGCACGTGATCCAGCACAAACGACATAGCGGATTCCAGCGCCTGATCGTAGCGACGGTCATCAATCCAGCCATGCTCCATGGAGCGGGAAAGAATTGGAACCATGAAGGCCGGGATTGATGTTTCAATGTACGAGCCGGGATCGTCAAGGACTGTATGCCAGGCTCCATTCGGTTTCTGAAGCGTGGCCATGCGCGCCACAACCGTCCGCAGCACTTGTAGAAGCCCGTCGCTCATCGGGTCGTTGGGAGGCAAATGCTCCAGCGTCTCCACCAGTCCTAGCAAGGCCCAGCAGTTGCCGCGGCCCCAGGCAACGCCATTGGCTGATCTTGTCTGTTCAATCCAGAAATGGTTGAACAGCTCCTTCAGGGGATCGAGTAGCAGCGCAATCTGCGAGTTCATGCATTGAAAAGCCAGCTTGCGGTGGCATTCCTCACCGGCCGTGGCGTAAAGTTTGGCGAAAAACGGAGCGTCCACGTGCATGGTGTCCACAAAGATGCACGGACCGCCATCCCTGACGTAGTCCAACATCCGCAGGGCTTCAGAAGCAGAAGGGTGCTCCGGCGGCAGTTCCGGCGGCAGCTCGATCGCTGCATTTTCGTACCGGACAAACGCCTTGGCTTCTGTCTGGCGGAAGCCGCAAAGGTAATCCGCATGCCGCCTGGCCGCGGCCAGCAGCCGGGCATCGCGGGTTTTTTCGTATACCCGCAGCAGGGCGACACCGGGGGCGTTGTAGTCGAATTGGTGGCGGAAGCGTTCCCGGGCCAGCCAGGCCTTGAAGAGGCCATAGGCGAATCCAAAGTATTTATCGAGTCCGGTCAGCTCACTGGCATCCAGCAAACCTTCAAGCCCGATGGAATCACCCCAGAACCAGACCTTCCATGGAAAGGGCAGGAGAAGGTCGGCCGCCCGGGCCGCTACGGTTTGCAGGTGTTCCTGAGAGATTGCATCATTAATCATTCTTTGCTCTGAGCGTGATGTTGGCCGCGAGCTGCGGCTGGCCGGCAATGCCGAGATTGATGTGATAAAGAGCTCCTCCAAAGTTGCCCGTCTTCGCATCGTAGCCGGGCGGCATAACCGGCATCGGCTCGGATTGTGCCGCCGAGGTAATGAAAATATCCGTCAGCCCGGCTCCGCCAAAGGTAAGGGAAGAGGTCTGCTTGGCGGGGACTGACACACGCCGTTCCACTTTTCCATCCTGGTCATAGCGCACGATGCAGCCGCCGTACCATTGAGCAGACCAGATGAAACCTTCGGCATCAACCGCAACCCCGTCCGGCAAGCCTTCATCGCCAGGAACCTGAACCAGGATGCGGCGATCTTGCGTGCGGCCGGTGGCGAGGTCGTAGTCGTAGGCGTAAATGCGGCGCGCCGCCGAATCTGTGAAATAAAGGGTGCATTGATCAGGGGAGAATCCCAATCCGTTGGCAAGGTGGAAGCCTTCGTCGAGAATTCGCGCCTCTCCCTGCGAATTCACCGAGATGAGACTGCCCAGGCGATATTCGCCTGCCGGGTTGTAGAAATACGAGGCGGTGATGAGCCGGCCGGCGGCGTCTGCCACGCAGTCATTAAGCTGACACGGCTGCCCTTCCACTTCCGAAACAACCGGTGAAAACTCGCTGCTTCCACTCCAAAGCCACACCCCTTGACTATTGGTGATCACCAGCCCGCCCGGCCGGTTGGGGCGAAAACCGCTAATGGCGATGCCGTCCTTGACAACCCGGGACTGGCGCGAGGGCCAGTCAAGCTGAAGCAGTTTTCCCGCCACGCAATCGATCCACTTTAGGGCGTTCTCTTCCTCAATCCAGACAGGACACTCGCCGCACAGATCTCCAAAATCGGCAACCACGGCTACTGCGGGCATTGTATCCATCCTCCCTGAAGCCGGCTCCAAACCAAGCCGCTCCGCTGCTGCATGAAGCGTTTCACTTCCGCAAGAGAATAACCATGCCGCCATGACCTGTCAAGGATTGTTTTTTGTCATCTGCCGCACCCGCCGAAATCGTGTCGCTTCCGCACCGTCCGGATCGGCTTTCTCTATTTTCTGGCGTTGTTGCTGGTTCCGGGCTTTATCGGCGTTGGTTTTGGCCTGGCGGACCTGCCTGCGGGAACAGATGCAGGTTTGGGGCCTGCGAGCAGCCGGATGGGGTGATTCCTCCGCCCCGACCGCCAATTCTGCCAGGAGGAATTCGGCGGGTGCGGCGCACCATCCGTTTGACTTGGTATGGCATACTTTCGTAAATTGTGGTATAGCGTTTCATACAATTATGCCCTTGGAGCGAGCCATCGACCCATAAGATGAGGAGCCGAGTTTCATGCCTGTTACTATCAAAGAGGTTGCCAAACGCGCCAAAGTCTCCATCGGCACGGTGTCGCGTGTAATCAACGGCCGGCCGGATGTGGATCCAAGGCTTCGTGAAAAGGTGGAACAGGCGGTGAAGGCGCTCAACTATCGTCCCAGCGCCCGCGCCAGGTACTTTGTTCAGAGCTCCTCACCGATCATTTCCTTTGTGCAAAGCAACCGCAAGCTTGTGTATGCCTTTCATACCGATGTTTTGCAAAGCGTTGAGGAGTATTGCGCGGAGCAGGGTTATTTCATGCTGTTCACGCGGTACAACTACTCAGCCGATACGCGGCCCTCGGACTTGAAATTGCCCGATGTTCTGCGCAGCCATGGCATAGCGGATTGCCTGATTCTGGGCGGGATGAACTACGAGAATTTTCTGGTCGCTGTCGAGAATCTGCATGTTCCTTACGTTCTGTTAAAGAACACGTACACGGGAGAGAAGCCACGGCCGCCGGTCGATCAGGTTGGGTGGGATGATCTTGCCGGATCGTACCAGGCAACGGAATACCTTATTGAGTTGGGGCATCGCGATATCTGGTATATCGGCGATGTTGCCGTGCCGTGGTACAAAACTCGCTATGAGGGCTATTCCCAGGCGATGCGCGATCACCGCCTGGAGCCACGAGGGCAGACGGTGGGACTCTCCGACAACTTGTATGCAAACGGGTATGGCTGCATGGAGTTGATTCTTGAACTCGGTCATCCCGTGACGGCGGTTTTTGCCGGTTACGATGATATTGCGTATGGCGCCTGGGACGCACTGGAAAAGAGGGGGCTGAGCGTGCCGCGCGACGTGAGTATTATCGGCTACCACGATGAGGAAAGAGCGCAGGTCAAAGTTCCGCCCCTGACCACGGTTCACATCGATAAAGTTGCGGTGGGCAGGCAGCTTGGCCGCATGGCCATTGAAAAACTGAAATCGCCCGGAAAGCAGTTCCCGGAGGTTACGATTCCGGTCAGCCTGATGAAGCGTGGCACCACGCGCCCTCTTCTTCCGTAGCAGCTTGTTGAAAAACGTTTCGGGCACGTCATGCGGAGCGAAGCGAAGCATCCCGGCAGGTGAAGAATCAAGAAAATAAGCAGATCCTTCGTCGCCTGCGGCTCCTCAGGATGACATATTCCAGGGTTTTTCAATTAACTGCCAAGCCGCAAGCTGCTGAATGCGCCGACGTTAACTTTGGGCAAGGCCCAGTTTTCCCTTTGCTTTGCAGCCCCGATTTCCGGCTTCGGGCGCCCTCGAAATACCCTTCCTGCCGGTAAAACCGCGACCCGATAGTTGAGCTAAAAAAGGGCTTGACATTTAAATGTTCCTGCATTATCGTTCCGCGATGAAACGCTTCATGAACCTTTGGTAGTCAAAGGCAAGTTCAGCAAAAGCGGTCTTTCCCGCAAGACGGGATGCCAATACTGAAAGTGGAAAGGGCAGGAATCGAAGCCTGCTGTTTGGGGAGGAGGGTTCCCTTATGTCCGTATTCCGCACGTTGACAGGGATTGTTCTATTGTTTGTAATGGGCTCGACCTTGTTCGCTGAATCCAACCGCGGATCAATTCAAGGTACGGTTACGGATCCTCAGGGTGCGGTGATCGCGGGCGCACGGGTCAGCGTGAGAAATGACGCCACCGGAGTCGCGGTGAACCTGACGACCAACTCAGCGGGCTTTTATAACGCCCTTGACCTGGTACCGGGAAAATATACGGTAGCGATTAAAGTGACGGGATTCAGCGACCTGGTCGTCTCAGGAACTACGGTATTGGCCGGCGCCCCCGCAATTGCAGACGGCCAAATGCAGGTGGGGCCTTCGAAGCAGGTCGTGGAGGTAACGGCCTCCAATCCCGTCATAGGAACGTCGTCTTCCAATTTCACAACCTTCCTCGGGCGCGATTACCTCAACAATATTCCACTTCAGGGCCGTGATATTCAGACGCTGGTTCAGATCATGCCGGGCGTCGTCCAGTCGAGCGGTCCCTCGGGCGCCGTTTTCGGGTTTGACAGTCAGTATGGAGGATTTCCGGACCCTCTGCATCTGGTGGGTTCCAGCATCAGCGCCAATGGAGGCCAGGCAGGCGCCAATGCCTGGTATCTGGAGGGTGCGCTGAACGCCACGGTAGGCGCGGAAAGCACCATTGTGAATCCCTCGCCGGACGCCGTCTCCGAATTCAATATGGTGGATAACGGGCTGGCCGCCGAGTACGGCGCCACCAGCGGCGGAGTGGTCAATGTTGTGCTGAAATCCGGCAGCAACGCCTTGCACGGCGACCTTTACGAGTACAACCGTAACTCTGTGTTCAGCGCCACCAACCCCTTTGCGCAGCGCGATTCCAACGGAAATCCCTTTCTACAGCCGGCGGAAAACTGGAATGATTTCGGGTTTACCCTGGGCGGGCCGGTGAAGCTTCCTCACGTTTATAACGGAAAGGACCGGACCTTCTTCTTCGTATCACTGGACAGTTCTCTGTTGCATGAAAGAGTCAACCGGGTTTTGACCGTTCCGGTCCCGGCGGAGCGCCAGGGAAATTTTTCCGGCGATCCCCGCTTCGCGTCAGTTTGCAATCCCGCGCAGGGAATTACCAACTGCCTCTACAACCCATTTACCACAACGGGACCGGACGCCAACGGCTTCTATCACCGCACGCCGTTTACCACCCCGGTTATCCCGGCAAACATGATTGACCCCCTTGCCGCATTCTATGTCAGCAGCTTTCCCAATCCCAATTACGTCGATCCGTTACAGCAGGGTCCCGGCGGATGCGGGATTTACTGCAACAATTACCTCGGAACCGTGGGCAGCAGCATGACCGGTGACAATATCTCGCTCAAAGTCGACCACGTTATCAACGACAAGAACCGGTTATTCGTCGCCTGGCTGGGCAATCCGAGCAATTATGGAAACTTCCGATTCCCCTGGAACGGCCCTACCGCCCAAACCAACACCGGCGTGGCAGGGGCACAGCCCTACAACACCTTGAACCAACTTGCCATCTTGGGGCTGACCTCGAACTTCGGTTCCTCCGTGGTGAACGAGTTTCGCGTTTCCTTTGGCCGGCAGAATCTGGTGTCACTGCCAAACTCCGAGAGCGTAACCAACAATCAGGCGGTGGAGCAGCGGGTGCAGGGGCTCAACTTCTACCTTTATCAGCCCTTCCAGCCGGTGCCGACAATCTCGTTTGAGGAGCCCGTGGGCGGCAATTTCACCACCTTTGGTCCCTTGCAGTACCAGAACACCAGTATGGGCCAGCAGGCCTTTACGGTTGAGGATAACCTGACCAAGATTGTGGGCCGCCACACGATTAAAGTAGGCTACATGTGGCAAATGAACAACCTGTGGACTAACTCAGGCTACGGCTACAACATCGGCTTTGACCATTATCTTACCAGCGATCCTTTTACGAACCAGGGCGGTGACGGGCTGGCGACTTTCCTTCTGGGAGCGGTGGGACAAGGCGGCGCCAGTTCTGGCGTGCAGTATGCTCCCTACCAGACCAACAAGAACTGGGCGATTTACGGGCAGGACGACTTCCGCGTTACCCGCAACCTGTCACTAAGCCTGGGGATGCGCTACGACATTTTTGGCTGGATCAGCGAACGCCACAACATGCTGGCAAACTTTGACCTTTCGAAGATGAACCCGGACGTCCCTTACATGGGGGCGCTGGTTTACATGGGAACTCCGCAGCACCCCAGCCAGACTCTATTTTCACCCAACCTGACCAATTTTCAGCCCCGCATTGGATTTGCGTGGTCGCCCTTTAATTCCCAGAAGACCGTGATTCGAGGCGGCTACGGAATCATTTCCAGCAACAGCATGTCGGCGCTATTCGGGCAGGGGAACGGGGCTGTCAGCAGTCCCGGATCCTCCGTAGCGGTTACCACGCCGATTACCGATTACAGCTACATGACGCCTTCATTTATCCTCAGCCAGGGGGCGCCATCGCTGGCGTTGCCCAACCTCACCACCGACCGTACGAATAACTATCAGTTTATTGGTGATTCGCAGAGCATGTTTGGATTTCTGAAGCCCGACCATGATCCTTACGTTCAGCAATGGAGCCTGTTTGTTGAACATCAGTTTTCCAGCAATCTCTCGGTGAATGCCGGTTATGTAGGCAGCCATGGTCTGCATCTTTTGACTGAAGAAATCCGCAACCTCGATTACGTGCCCACCACAGTTCAGCAGCAGATCCGGGGCAATATCAATAATTCCACCTATCCCGTCAACAACAGCCTGAACGGTTACTGGGGCTGCCAACTGGATTCGACGGTTAACCAGACTCTGTGCCAGGGCTGGTATGCCCTGGTTCCATACCCACAGTGGTACGGGGTCCAACCGCTTCTTTCGCCCGATGGTTCGAACAATTACGAGGCAGCTCAGTTCAGGCTGGAAAAGACCTATTCCAATGGGCTGGACTTCATGGTTTCCTATACCTACTCAAAGAATATGGTCAGCGAGGGTCTGGGCGCTCTGGTAGCCAACACGACCGGACCCACGACAATCAGCAACCGAGGCGTCGGACGCATTGCCTACATTCCGGGAGCGGCTGGCGGCGGCGCTGCCGACGGTGGCAAGCACGTGTGGAGCGGAAATCCCGACAATCGGGCGCTGTATTACGGGCTGGCCCCTGACGATACTCCTCAGGTTCTTAACATCGCCACCACCTACTCGCTCCCCGTGGGGAAGGGCGAGCGGTTTCTCAACCATGGTGGCTGGAGCAACGCGATTCTGGGCGGCTGGAGGGTGACCCAGAACTGGAACTTCCAGAGCGGGGTTCCGATGTATTTCCAATCGATAGCCTGCAACCTGCTCTATGGAGCGCATAATAGTTGCCTGCCGGACCTGGTGGGAAACCTGGCGGCCGGCCGCAGCGGTGCAAGCCTGACGCAGCGTGAGAACCAATGGTACAACCCCAACGCGCTGGCGCCACCCTGGGGAACGGATCCTACCCTGCTGCAGGAATACACAACGGGGCTTGACCCGAACGGGAACCCCGTGAACTTTAACAACATCAACGCATTCTGGCAGTTTGGCAACAGCGGCCTGCGGCCACCCTCCGGACGCGTGCCGGGCTACTGGAACACCGATATGTCACTGGCAAAGGACTTCCACTTTACCGAGCAAAGGTACTTGTCGTTCCGGTGGGATCTTTTTAACGCCCTCAATCACCAGAATCTGGGCATTCCTAACAATACCTGGTGTTTGCCGCCCTATGCGGATGGAAGCACGGATGCCACTCACGTTTTCGGTTGCCAGT
>VFSW01000076.1_pt1 | contig 114414 bp, 109 predicted proteins | sample 5358111 | NCBI WGS metagenome assembly VFSW01 (sample SAMN11554181, study PRJNA540505) | mine drainage metagenome | isolation source: sediment from site ElyBrook_90M | place: USA: Ely Copper Mine, Vershire, VT | collected 2017 | reverse complement strand
CGAGGAAGGTCATGGCACTCTCAGATCTCATCGAACAAATCGACAAACTCACGGTCCTCGAACTTGCGGATCTCGTCAAGCAGCTCGAGGAAAAATACGGCGTTTCGGCCGCCGCCCCAGTGGCGATGGTCGCGGCCGGTGCGGCAGCCGCGGCGGCACCTGCAGCCGAGAAGACCGAGTTCGACGTCGTGCTCGCCGAGGCGGGCCCGGAGAAGATCAAGGTCATCAAGGCGGTGCGCGAGCTCACGAATCTCGGCCTCACGGAAGCAAAGGCGTTCGTCGAGAGCGCTCCCAAAGCCGTGAAGGAAGGCGTTGCCAAAGACGAAGCCGAGAGCATCAAGAAGAAGCTCGAAGAGGCTGGCGCCAAAGTCGAAATACGATAGAGGTTCCTCGGCCTAAACGAAGGTAGGGCCCTGTATCGATTATGAACGACCATACGACGCAGCAAATGCTGCCGATAACGCTGGCGATATACGCCGCCGTGGCGGTGCTGCTCATTCGACGCTATTCACGTCCTATGCGCATCAGCATCTCGCGGATGTGGATCGGACCGGTGATCTTTCTTGCGATGACGGCGCTCGCAATCTGGGGCGAGCAGCAGCAGATGCCCGCGCCGGCGCCGTTGATCAGCCTCGCGCTCGCGGCGGGCGCTGTGCTCGGAATTCCCCTGGGGATGTTGCGCGGTAAGCACACGACGGTAAAAGCGACCGAGCGCCCCGGCGTCATGTATTTGGGCCCGTCGTGGATCGTCGCCGTGATCTGGCTCGGGGCATACGGCGTTCGCGCGGGCCTGCGCATCGCATTCATGGGTACCGCCTACGCGGCACCGCTCGGCGACGGGCTGCTCGCGCTGGCGATCGCAATGCTCGTTACGTCGTATTACGTCATCTACAAGAAGTATCGAGCGCTCGAGCACGAAGCCGGTCAGATCTAAGAAGGGAATCGATATGCAACAACGGCGCCCGATTTACGCACTCTGGATCGTTCTCGGTGTCGTGGTCGTGATCGTCCTCTGGGCTTTTGCGACGTACAACGCACTCGTGTCGATGGATCAGGCAGTCCAGGCCCAATGGGCGCAGGTACAAACGCAGTATCAGCGTCGCGCCGATCTCATCCCGAACCTGGTCGCCACGGTTCGCGGCGCGGCGAACTTCGAGAAATCCACCTACATCGCGGTTGCTCAGGCGCGCTCGCAGGTGGGTCAGATATCGCCACAGGTCGTGCAGAATGCGCTGCGCAATCCGCAGGCCTTCGCGCAGTACCAGCGAGCGCAAGACACGCTGGGCACGGCACTGACGCATTTGCTGGCGGTTAGCGAAAACTATCCGCAGCTGCAGGCGAGCCAGAACTTCTTAACGCTGCAAGCGCAGCTTGAAGGTACCGAGAACCGCATCGCCGTCGAACGGCGTCGATATAACCAAGTGGCGCAGGCCTTCGACACGCGAATCAGCACCGCGCCGACGGTCTTCATCGTGGGTCTCTTCGGCTCCCGATTCGCCGCGAAGCCGTACTTCCAGGCGTCTGCGGGTTCGCAAAGCGCACCGCAAGTCAACTTCCCGTGACGCGGCTCGCGCACGCGCGCATCGAGCGTGCGATCCGGTCCGCCGAAGCCGGAACTTCGGGGCGCATTGGCGTGCGCATCGTGCCCGACGAGGACCTCGACGCGTTCGCTCGCGCAAAAGCGGAGTTCGAACGCGCCGGTTTCCATGGCGCGCGAGAGGGCAACGCAGCGCTCGTGCTCGTCGCGCCGCGTGCCAGAAAGTATGCGGTTTTAGGCGACCGTACCTTGCACGAGCGGGTCGGCGAGACGTTTTGGCGTGACGTCGTCGACGGGATGCGCCCATACTTCGCGCGCAACAAAAGCACCGACGCCGTCGTGTACGCGATCGAGCGCATCGGCAAAGAGTTGCACGCGCACTTTCCGGCCGGCGCTTGATGATCGCCGCCCTGCTCCTCGCCGCCGCGACCGCCGCGGCCCCGCCGACGCCGACGACGTACGTCACCGATACGCAAGGTGTGCTCTCGGCCCAGACGATCTCGCGCGTCGACGCCGAGCTTCGCGAGTACGAACGCACGACCGGCCATCAAGTCATCGTGTACGTCGGCAGCACGACTGGAGGCGAGCCGCTCGAGCAGTGGACGGTACAGACAGCGCAGAGTTGGGGAATCGGGCGCAGGCATCACGACGACGGCGCGGTGCTCTTTATCATGATGCAGGATCGCAAGATTCGCATCGAGGTCGGATACGGCTTGGAGCCGTACCTGACCGACGCGCAATCGTTTTGGATCGTCGAGAACGTCATCTCGCCGAGGCTGCGCGCCGGCGACGTGGACGGCGCCGTGCAGAACGGCGTGGACCATATCCTTACCACGATCACGCCGTCGTTTGCGGCGCAGATCGGCCACGCGGTATCGGCACCGGAAGCCAACGCGAGCGGTGAGAGCGGTCAGGGCGGGCCGTGGCTTGCGCTCGTTATCTTCCTCGGCTTCTTCTGGGTCGTGCTGCTGATGTTGTTCGTCGCCGGCATTCGCTATCTCGTAACGCTCGCGACGCACGGGCCGGCTGCAGCCGCCAAGGCGTGGCACGACACGTGGATCTCCTCGCGCACGTCGCACGGAAATATGTGGTACTGGGGCGGCCCCTTGATGGGCGGCTTCGGTGGCGGTGGCGGCGGATTCGGCGGCGGGTTCTCTGCTGGAGGCGGCGGTTTCGGTGGCGGCGGCGCCTCCGGCGGCTGGTGAAGCTAGTGCGCGAGGAATCCGACCAGTAGCAAGGCGACGATGTTGAGGACCTTGATCATCGGATTGATGGCGGGCCCGGCAGTATCTTTGTACGGGTCGCCGACGGTGTCGCCGGTCACTGCGGCTTGGTGCGCGACGGATCCCTTCCCCCCGAAGTGGCCGTCTTCGATGTACTTCTTCGCGTTGTCCCACGCGCCGCCGCCGGTCGTCATCGAGATCGCGACGAACAGCCCCGTGACGATCGAGCCAATGAGAATGCCGCCCATCATTTGAGCGCCGGAGCTGCCGGGCAGCACGTGCAGAACGGTGAGAACGACGACGAGCACGGGAACGCCGACCGGAATGAGCGCCGGAAGAATCATCTCGCGTAGAGCGGCGCGCGTGACGATATCGACGGTCGTGCCGTAATCGGGTTTAGCGGTCCCTTCCATGATGCCGGGAATCTCGCGGAACTGGCGGCGCACCTCTTCGACAACGCCGCCGCCGGCGCGGCCGACGGCCTCCAAAGCCAGCGACGCAAAGAGATACGGCAGCAAGCCGCCGATGAAGAGGCCGGTCAAAACGTACGGATAACTGATGACGAACATTCCGGAAATCGTACCCGAGCAAGCCGCGAGCGCCGCAGCGTGGCAGCTGTGTTGCACGAGCTCCTGAATGAACGAGTTGAAGAGCACGATAGCTGCGAGCGCTGCTGAGCCGATCGCGTACCCCTTGGTTACCGCTTTGGTCGTGTTGCCGACCGCGTCGAGCGGATCGGTGCGGCCGCGAACTTCCTCCGGCATGTCGGCCATCTCCGCAATGCCGCCGGCGTTGTCGGTGATCGGCCCGAAAGAGTCTATCGCGACAACGATGCCTGCGAGGGAGAGCATTGCCATCACCGCGATGGCGACGCCGTAGACGCCGGCTAGGCCGTAGCTGACGAGGATCCCGACGACGATGATCAGCGCCGGAATCGCCGTGCCCTGCATAGATACTGCGAGGCCGGCAATGATGTTCGTCGCGTGACCCGTCGTGGATGCTTGTGCGATGCGGCGAACCGGTTTGAACTGCGTGCCCGTGAAGTACTCGGTGACGAACGTGAGCGCGCCGGTCACGAGCACGCCGACGACCGCACAGGTGAAGATTGCGGCCGGCGAGATGGTTCCGAGGCCGAAGACGACGCGGGTGATGAAATAGAATCCGATCAGCGCGAGAACGCCGGCGACGATCATTCCGCCGTACAAGCTGCTCATGATGCGCGCCTTTTCGACTTTTCCCGTGCCCACGAACAGCGATCCGACGATCGAGGCGACGATCGAGATTGCGCCGAGCAGCAGCGGGAACGTGGTCGCACCGGGCAGCGTCGTGCCGAAGAGAAGGTGCCCGAGCAGCATCGCCGCGACCGTCGTCACGCAGTACGTCTCGAAGAGATCGGCAGCCATGCCGGCGCAATCGCCGACGTTGTCGCCGACGTTGTCTGCGATGACGGCCGGATTGCGCGGATCGTCCTCGGGAATTCCCGCCTCGACCTTTCCGACGAGATCGGCGCCGATATCCGCCGCCTTCGTATAGATGCCGCCGCCCAAGCGCGCGAAGACCGATATCAGGGAACAACCGAAGGCGAGGCCGACCATTGCCGCAAGCGACGTCGCCGTGTCGCCGTGGTTGACGTCGAGTAAGATCGCATAGTAGCCGGAGACCGCGAGTAAGCCGAGGCCGACGACGAGCATACCGGTGACGGACCCGCCACGAAATGCAACGTTCAGGGCTTGCTTCAGGCCGGTACGGGCAGCTTCCGCGGTGCGAACGTTCGCTCGAACCGAAACGAGCATCCCGACGAAACCGGCTGCGCCGGAGAGAACTGCCCCGACCAAGAAACCGACGGCGGCCTGCCATCCGAGCGTTGGGACGAAGAAGATGATGACCGCGAGTATCACGGCGACGATTGCCACGGTTCGGTACTGGCGTTGCAAGAAGGCCATCGCGCCCTCCTGAATCGCCGACGCGATCTCGCGCATCCGTTCGTTGCCCGCCGGCTGGGCAATCACCCAGTAGATGAGCGCAACGCCGTAGGCCAGAGCCAGAACGCCACCGGCCAGCCCTGCAATGATTGCTTGTTCAGGAGTCACCCGGCGGTGCCTACGATGAGCCGGAGAGCGAGTCCTTTCGCAGAAGAACCGTGCGAATGGAAGCGGCGGAGTTGGTGATCGTTGGCTGCGGGCCCGCCGGTGCGACCGCGGCGCGCGAAGCCGCGCGCGCCGGTCTGCACGCCGTCGTGCTCGAAAAGGACTCGATCGTCGGGGCGAAGCGCGTCTGCGCCGCCGGGCTGCGCCCGGGCTTCTGCGCCGAGTTCGACCTTCCGCGCGAGATCGTGCACTACGATACGCCGCGCCTGGCGCTCTTCGACATTCACGGCAACGAGCACGCGTTGCTCTTCGGCCCCGGCCACACAACGACGCGTGAAGAGCTCGACGGCACGATCGCACGCCTCGCGCAGCGCGAGGGCGCCGAGATTCGGACGCAATCGCTCTTTCGCGAGCTTCGGCCCGATGGGGACGGCGCGATCGTCGAATATGCCGATGCGCGGGACGGAGCGCGCAAGTACATTACCGCGCGCAACGTCTTCCTCGCGCAGGGTGCGACGGCGGTACTCGATCGCACGCCGCTCGCATACGATCGCTGGCGCGACGGGCTGATGACGACGCTCCAGTATCGCGTCTACCTCGATACGCCCGCCGCTACGATTGCGTATCAGACGCTCGAGATGCACTACTATCTCGGGCTCGAGGGACGTCAGATCGTCGGTTGGATGTTCCCGAAGCGCGATCACCTTGCAATCGGGCTCGGCGTCATCGGAAAGATGGAGGGAGCGAAACTTCGCGCCGAGCTCGACGCGTTCACGCAAAGAGTGCGCGAACGCCTCTATCGCGACGTGCGAATACGGCGCGTGAAAGTCGAGGGGCATCTCCTGTACATGGGCGAGCCGCGCCCGGTGCTGGCGGCCGGCGTCGCTATGGTGGGCGGAACCGCTGCCGGCCTCGTCGATGCGACCAACGGTGAAGGCATCTACGAAGCGGCAAGCAGCGGAAGGTTTGCGGCAGAATCCGTCCTCGCGCATCGTAACGAGCCGCATCGCGCGGCGAGCCGATACCAGCGTGCGGTGAAGGAACGCTTCGTGCGGCGGCTGCAGCGTCGCGTGAAGCTGATGCGCTTCCTCGAGCGGCGACCGGAGCGCTTCGGCCTGCTCTTCGAACAGCTCTCGTCCACGCCACGTCTGCCAGAGATCCTTCACGGCGAAAAGTACGGGCGCACGCTGCGCGACCGCGTCTTTCTCTCGGTGCAGATGACGCGCTTTCTACTGCGTGCGGCGCGATGATCGCAGTCGCGAGCGACGATTTCCGCGCGCTTCGCGATCGTATCCGCTCCCGCTTCGGTCTCTACTTCGACGATTCGAAAGAGTCCCTATTGCAAAGCCGGCTGCAGGCGCGGATGGTGACCTGCCGCGCACAAACCTTGGGACAATATCGGGCGTATCTCGACGAAGGGCCGGCTGGCGAAGCCGAATGGGACGAACTCGCGTCGCTGCTCTCGAACAACGAGACCTACTTCCTTCGCGAACGCGCGCAACTCGGCGTCCTCACGGGGACGGTGCTCGACCACTGCCAGCGGCGGGGCACTGCGCTGCGGATCTGGTCGGCGGCGTGTTCGACTGGAGAGGAGCCGTACTCCCTGGCAATGAGTTTGCTCGAGTCAGGCCGAATTCAGCCGGACGAGTGCTCGATACTCGCGACGGACTTGTCGCCCCGCGTCTTAGAGCGGGCTCGAGCAGGGTTGTATCGGGAGCTCGCGTTTCGAGCGACGCCTCCCGCCTTGATTGAAAAGTACTTTCGCCCGCGTGAAAACGGGTTCTCTATTGAGGAGCCGGTCAAGTCTATGGTGTGCTTCTCCCGGGTGAACTTGCTGGATCCGCAAGCGACGGCTCGCGTCGGCCTGCAGGACGCGATTTTCTGTCGCAACGTGCTGATCTACTTCGACCGAGCGACGCAGCTCGAGGTCGCACGCCGCTTCGCGACGCTGCTCCCTCCCGGCGGCTTCCTCTTCTTGGGACATGCGGAATCGCTGATGCACGCGACCGATCTCTACCACCCTGTCGTCACGAGCGAGACCGTGTACTATCGCCGTACGTCGCATGCCGCACCGCATTAAGGTCCTCGTTGCCGACGATTCGGCATTCATGCGGCGCGCGATCGTCGCCATGCTGGAAGCGCACGACGATATCGGCGTCGTCGCGACCGCGCGTAACGGCGAGGAAGCGGTAGCAAAAACGCTCGCATTGCTTCCCGACGTCGTGACGATGGACGTCGCCATGCCCGAGGTAGACGGCCTGGAGGCAGTGCGGCGCATCGTCGCGCAAGCGCACGTGCCGATTATCATGGTGAGCGCGCATACGCGTGCCGGTGCGGAAACCACGTTCAAGGCGCTCGAGCTCGGAGCGGTCGATTTCGTCGCGAAGCCGGACGCCGCGTACGCGAACATCGAGAACGTGGCGCTGGATCTTGTCGAGAAGGTTCGCGGCTGCGCCGGGCGCGCTCAGGTGCGGGTCCCTGCGCCGATCAAGCGCGTCACGCTCCCTGGCGCCGAAGGAAGGCGCAGTGCATACGCATGCGTGGCGATCGGCGCCTCGACGGGCGGTCCCGTAGCCCTCTCGCACGTGATCCCAGCACTTCCCGGAGATTTCCCCGCGGCGGTTCTGGTGGTCCAGCACATGCCGGTTGGCTTCACGCCCGCGCTCGCGAAGCGCTTGGACGGTCTGTCGAAACTGCGGGTACGCGAGGGGTGCGAGGGGATGGTGCTCGAGCCCGGCGGCGTCACGATCGTCCCCGCAGGCAGACAGCTCGCCCTGCAGCGTAACGGCGAGCGCGTGAGCCTTCGGCTGTGCGACGACGAGGACTCGCTACATGTCCCCAGCGTCGACGCGCTCGCGTCCGAGGTCGCGCAGGCATACGGCGCCGCGAGCATCGGCGTCGTGCTCACCGGCATGGGGCGTGACGGGACGGACGGCTTGCAGCGCCTCAAAGAGCGGGGCGGGTACGTCATCGGGCAGGATGAAGCGACCTGCGTCGTCTACGGTATGCCTCGAGCGGCGGCGCTTGCCGGCGTGGTCGACCGCGTCGCCCCGCTATCGGAGATACCGGAGATACTCTGCGGATTGTGCATTACGTAATCGGAGGCGTCGAACTTTCTCGGGAAGAGATCGTCCATAAGTATCTCCATCTCGTGAAGTACGTCGCGGGGCGTATCTCCGTCAACTTGCCGCCGAACGTCGAGCTGAACGATCTCGTCAATGACGGCGTGCTTGGCTTGCTCGACGCAATCGAAAAGTACGACGACGACCGGGGCGTGAAGTTCGAAACCTACGCGATCACGCGCATCAACGGCGCGATACTCGACTCCTTGCGTTCGCTCGACTGGGTTCCTCGCGCCGTGCGCCAGCGCGGGCGCGAACTCGAGCGCGCGCATCAGGAGCTGGAAGCATCCCTCGGCCGAGCGCCCACCGACGACGAGCTTGCCGAGCGCATGGGAATCGACCTCAAGGAGCTTGCGCGCATCGTGCAACGGGTGCGGGGCAGCTCGGTGCTGTCGCTCGAAGAGGTCTTGCCGACGGAAAAAGGCCACGAGATCCCGCTTGCAGATACGCTGCGCGACGATACTGGGGACATCGTTAGCGAGATCGAACAGCGCGAAGTCCGCGAGGAGCTGAGCGCGGCCGTCGACGACCTATCGTCTCAAGAGCGGCGCGTGATTCGTCTCTACTACTTCGAAGGCAAGACGCTCAAGGAGATCAAGGGCGTGCTCGGCGTCTCGGAGTCGCGCGTCTCGCAGATCCACGCACAAGCCGTCATTCATTTGCGCAAGCGCTTGCAAGAGCTTCGCCAGGAACTCGGCTACAGACCCGAGGACCCGAACGCAAAGCGCAAGTACGCACGCAAACAAGCCTCTTCGTAGGCCTCCGACTTCTCGACGAGCTCGTCGGCGTCGTCCCGGTCCTGTCGCGAAGGATTATCGTAAGGCTCTCCACTGCGCGGCGAGAGCGTCGTATTGCACGCGGTATGCCGCGGCCTGATCCATCTCGGGCTGCGTGGCCGGCTGGAACGACTGCGCGATGCGCCCGTACAGATCCATGACCTTCTCGCGCAGCCCCGCCGGACCGCCGAGATCTTCGACGTTGCGCGGATCGTACGTGAGCCGCGCGCGGAACGCGAGCAGACGCGCGCGCTGCGCGGGCGACGCGTGCTTCAGCCGCTGGTCGAGGCCGTTGAGCATCGTGTCGATGCCGCCGATCTCGTCGAGGATCTGCCGTAGCACGTCGTGATGGGCCTGAATCTGCGCGATCGACAGGTCTTCGCGCGGATCGTCTTTTACCGTAACCTGCTGCTCGCGCATCATCCCGTCCGCACGTACGCGCACGGTGTACGTACCGGGCACGACGTCGACTCCTTCGTCCGGTCCTTGGTTGTCTTTGAAGGTTCCGTGCCACTTCGCCGGTCCGTCTTCGGCGAGATCCCAGGCGACCCGATTGAGGCCGCGGTTCCCCGGCGCGTCCTTGCCGCTGAGGTGTCGCACGACGTGTCCGTTCGCATCGAGAATCTCGATCGTCGCGTGGCGCGTCTTACGCGGTAGCGAGTAGGTGATGAGCGCGCCGTAATCGACGTTCGCCCCGACGAACTGATTGGTGGGCTGACCTTTGAATGCGTTGATTGGCGGCATCGGAGACCAGCGGTAGGTCGTGCGCATTGGGAAGAGCGTGAAGCGCGCCGGGTTGGCGGGGTGCTGGAGCGGCGCGATGTCGTCGAGTATCCATACGCCGCGCCCGTGCGCCGCGACGATCAAGTCGTTCGCCGTCGGCTGCACGTGGAGGTCGTAAATCGCCGTCGCGGGCATGTTCAGGCGTAGCGACTGCCAATGGCCGCCGCCGTCCCAGGATGCCCAGACGCCGCGCTGCGTGCCGGCGTAGAGGAGCCGCGGGTCGACCGGATCTTGGCGGATGACGCGCGCGTAGAGATCGTGCGGCATGTTGCCGTCGATCGAGCGCCAATTCGCGCCGTAATCGGTCGTCTCGTAGAGATGCGGCCCGTTGTCCCCGAGCATGTGGTTGTCGACGGCTGCGAACGCGGCGCCGGCGTCGAAGGCTCCCGGCGACACGGTGGCAACGCGTCCCCAGTGGGGGAAGATCGGCGGCGTGACGTTCGTCCACGTCGCGCCCGCGTCGCGCGTCAGTTGCACGAGCCCGTCGTCGGTTCCGACCCAGTAGAGGGATGGATCGAGCGCCGAGATCTCGATGTCGAGGATGGTATCGGCAGTCTCCGCGCCCGACATGTCTGCGTCGATCGGCCCGCCCGGAACGCCCTGATGCGCCCGATCGTTGCGCGTGAGATCCGGGCTGATAACGCTCCAATGCGCGCCGCGATCGGTACTCTGGAAGACGACGTTACCACCGACGAGTGCGGCACCGCTTTGCGTGAACGCAAGCGGTGCGTCCCAGTTGAAGCGATAGCGTAGCATCCGCGCCGGCATGCTGCCGTTGCTCTCCGCGTCGGGAGAGACGTCGCTCACTTGATGCGTGTGCGTATCGTACAGATACACTTGTCCGGTGTCGTTTGCGGTGGACGTCGACCAGATGTCGTGATGGTCGAGTGGATCGAACATCGCCCACATGCCGTCGCCCGGCGCGAACTGAAACCAATCGCGGTTGAGCACGCCGATGCCGCTCGGGCTATTCGCCCAACCGCACCACGAGTTGTCGTCCTGCAAGCCGATGCAGACGTGATAGTTTGGTATCTCGTTATCGAAGCTCACGTGATACGGCTGCGCGAACGGAAGATCGTACGGCTGCAGCCAACGAGCGCCGCCGTCTTTGGAGAGAATCGCACCTTCATCGCTGCCGACGGCCACGCGCGTGCCGTCGTGCGACCACCAAACCTGATGGAAGTCCCACCCGGCGTTTTCGGAGATCGCGTGGAAGGTCTTGCCGCCATTCGTCGTCATCGAGAGGATGAGTCCTACGCTGATGAGGCGGTCGTTGTTTGCCGGATCGACGGCGATGCGCGAGAAGTAGAAGCGCCTCGCTCCGACGAGCGGGCTCGACGGCATGAGATGCCACGTCGCGCCGCCGTCATCCGAGCGCCACAAAACGCCCGCACGAGACTGCATGTCGGCGTAGATGCGGCCGTGGGTTCCCGCAGCCAGGCCGATGCGTCCGACGGGACCGCCCGGGAGCCCGCGTCCGACGAGTTTGTGCCACGTCATGCCGTTGTCGTCGGAGCGGAATATACCGCCACCGAGTCCGCCGCTGATCATCGTCCACGGCATGCGTCGCAGGTAGTACATACCGGCGAAGAGCGTGTTCGGGCTGTCGGGCGCGCGCACGAGATCGGAAGCGCCGACGCCCGCGTTGACGTACAGCGTGCGCGTCCAATGCGCGCCGCCATCCGTCGTGACGTAGATGCCTCGCGTCGTGTTGTCGCGGAATATCTGCCCGAGTACCGCGACGACGACGTGGCGAGGATTGCGCGGGTCGATAGAAATTGCTGAGATCGAACCGGCATCGTCGAGCCCCATCTGCCGCCAGGTCTTTCCGCCGTTGCTCGAATGCCAGATTCCATCGCCCTGCTCGACGTCGTTGCGGGGATTCGCCTCGCCCGTGCCTACCCAGACGTCGCTCGGATCGTTCGGTGCAAGGGCGATAGCACCGATCGGCGCCACCGGCTCGCTGTCGAACACCGGCACCCAGCTCGCGCCGCCGTCGATGCTCTTGAAGACGCCTCCGCCCGCGCCGCCCGCATAGTAGATCTTGGGGTTGACGTCGCTTCCGACGACGGTCGTCGTACGGCCGCCGGCAATGGCGGGTCCGATGCCGCGGTACTTCAAGCCGCCGAAGTCCATCGCGGCTTGTGCGGGGAGAGCGTACGCCATCGCGGTGAGGAGAAGCGCCGCAAAGGCGCGCAAGAAGATCTTCGTCATACCTGTCGCATACGCAATTCGGCTGGAATTGCCCTACAAATGCAGTCGCTCCGATCCGCGAGGTGAAATCCGCTATCGGTCCAAGAGCGCAGCGACGATGAGTCTGCTCTCCCGCCTGAAAACCACGCTAGCGCGCGCGCGCGACGGCTTCGCGGCCGTTCGCGCATTGGGTCGCGAAGCCAGGCCTTTGGACTCTTCGTTTTGGGAGGATCTGGAGGATACGCTGGTGGCAGCCGACTTCGGCGTGCCCACGACCGAGAAGATCGTACGTGGCCTCAAGACGGTGGCGACGCAAGAAGCTTGGTCGACGGGAGACCAGGCCGTCGCGCGCTTTCGCAAAGACGTGGAACGCTTTCTTACGGTCTCAAACGCCGAGCTCAATCTGGACGGTACGCCCGCGGTGGTTCTCGTTGTCGGCGTCAACGGCAGCGGCAAGACGACGACGATCGGTAAGCTGGCACAGCGCTTGCGCGATCGGCGCAAGCGGGTGATGCTCGTTGCCGGCGACACCTTTCGTGCGGCCGCCGCCGAGCAGCTCGCGATCTGGGCGGAGCGCACCGGCAGCGAGCTCGTCCGAGGCGCCGAAGGCGCGGATCCCGCAGCGGTCGCATTCGACGGCATCAAAGCCGGCAAAGCCCGGGGTGTGGACGTGATCCTCGTCGATACGGCCGGCCGGCTGCAAACCAAATCGAATCTCATGGAAGAGTTGAAGAAAATCCGTCGCGTCATCGAGCGCGAGCTCGGCGCGCCGCCGACGGAGACGTTGCTCGTGCTCGACGGTACGGCCGGGCAGAACGCGATCTCGCAGGCACGACTCTTTCACGAAGCGACGCCGCTCACGGGCGCCGTCGTCACGAAGCTCGACTCGACCGCGAAGGGCGGCGTGCTCGTCGCGATCGTCGAGGAGCTCGAGATCCCGATCAAGCTGGTCGGGGTCGGAGAGGGCCCGGAAGACCTCCGGCTCTTCGAGCCCCGGGCCTTCATCGAGGCGCTCTTCGATGAGAGCCCGGTATCCTAGACCAGAGCCCGGTATCCTAATAAAGGAGCACCGGTGAAGGGCGAACAGGAGTTCGATCCTCGAAGGGCAAATCCGCCGCCTCAGACGTGGTGCCAATAAAGAGAGAGCCACACAGTTGGCACCGCAGCCGGATAGCGTGATGTACGGACAAACATCACGCAGAGAAATGGAGTAAAAAATGGCGCAAGACGAACGGCAAGTCGCTCTTGCCAACGCGCTCGCGCAGATCGAGCGGCAGTTCGGCAAAGGCTCGATCATGCGCATGGGAGATTTTCAAGAACGCCTGGCCGTCGAGGTGATTTCTACGGGTTCGATCGCACTCGACCTCGCCCTCGGCATCGGCGGCCTCCCGCGCGGACGCATCGTCGAAATCTACGGCCCGGAATCGAGCGGCAAGACGACGCTCGCGCTCCACGCGATCGCCGAGGCGCAGAAGAAGGGCGGCACCGCAGCCTTCGTCGATGTCGAGCACGCACTCGATCCGAACTACGCCGCTGCGCTCGGCGTCGATCTCGACGGATTGCTCGTTTCGCAGCCCGACACCGGCGAGCAGGCGCTGGAGATCGCCGAGATGCTCACGCGCAGCAACGCGGTCGACGTGGTTGTTATCGACTCCGTTGCTGCGCTCGTGACGAAGGCGGAGCTCGAGGGCGACATGGGCGACGCGCACGTCGGCCTGCAGGCCCGGCTCATGTCGCAGGCGTTGCGTAAGCTCACCGCCGCGATTTCCCGCAGCAAGACGGTGATGATCTTCATCAACCAGCTGCGCGAGAAGGTGGGCGTCATGTTCGGCAGTCCCGAGACGACCTCTGGCGGCCGCGCGCTGAAGTTCTACGCGTCGGTGCGGCTCGACGTACGCAAGCTCGAACAGATCAAAGTCGGGCAAGATGTCGTCGGCTCGCGCACGCGGGTGAAAGTCGTGAAGAATAAGATCGCGCCTCCATTCCGGCAGGCCGAGTTCGACATCACCTACGGCCGAGGAATTTCGAAGATGGGATCGATCCTCGATGTTGCGCTCGATCAGAACGTCGTCGGCAAGAGCGGCTCGTGGTACACGTACGGAGATCAGCGGATCGGACAAGGCCGCGAGAACGCCAAGGCGTTCCTCGAAGAGAACGCGGCTCTCGCAACCGAGATCGAAGCGAAGATTCGCGAGCAACTCGGTAAGAGCGTCTCGCGCAACGGCCACGCCACCGTCACCGCCGGTATCACCGAAGAGTAAACGTTCGTGGCGAATGCCCTTGCTGCGGCGCTGCGCGTACTCGCGCGGTACCGACTCACCGAGGCGCAGCTCTGGCAGCGCCTCGAGCGCAAAGGCTACGACGACGAGGCGATTCGCAACGCCGTCGCGCGCTGCAGGAGCGACGGACTGCTCGACGATCGCCTCTTCGCGCGTCTCTACGTGGAGGGGCGTCGCAAGGCGTGTGGCAACGTGCGACTCGTGGGTGAGCTCGTCCGCAAGGGCATCGACCGCGACGCCGCCGCGAGCGCGGTGCAGGCCATGGAGAGCGACGAGCGCGCGCGTTGCGAGAACGCACTTGCGGCACATCTGCGCAAACGCCCGACCGTGAGCTACCCTTCGGCCGCGCGGGGTCTCGAGCGCCTGGGCTTTCCGGCGTCGCTCATCTACCTCGTATTACGCGACCACGCCGCGCGCCACGGACCGCTCCTCGACGCCGGCCTCGAGACTCTCGCGTAACCCAGCTCGCGTCTCTGTGCCCGCAGTGATGGGTACCGTACCATAGCGTGCCCCCTTCGCAGGTCGTGGTCGCCGAGGACGATGCATCGATCCGCGAGCTCGTCGCGCACCATCTGGAGCGCGAGGGCTTCGCCGTCGTTACCGTCGAGGATGGCTACGCGGCCTTGCGCGCGGGGCGCGAGTCTGCGGACGTGCTTCTGCTCGACCTCGGCCTTCCTGGCCTCGACGGCTTCGAGGTCGCGCGGACGCTGCGCAACGAAGGCCACGGCGTCCCCATCGTCGTGGTCACGGCACGGAGCGACGAGATCGATCGCGTCGTCGGCTTCGAGCTTGGTGCCGACGATTACGTCTGTAAGCCGTTCTCGCCGCGCGAGCTCGTTGCGCGCGTCAAGGCGGTGCTTCGGCGGATCGGCGCGGTGCAGGCGGAGGTACGCGTTCGTTCCTTCGGACGCCTCGAGATCGACGAGCGCGCGCGCGAAGCACGCGTCGACGGGCGCGCCGTCACCCTAAAGCCGCGCGAGTACGCGCTGCTTGCGGTTCTCGCGCAGAACGCGGGCGTCGCGCTCTCGCGAGAACGGCTGCTGACGCGCGCGTGGGGCTTCGATTTCGCCGGCGACGAGCGCACGGTCGACGTACACGTCCGCCGCCTACGCGCGAAGCTCGAAGAGCCTTTTAGCCTACCGCCGCTCGTCGAAACGCTACATGGCTTCGGGTACAAGTTCCGGCGTCCGTAGGTTGTACTCGGCGCGCGCGCTCGTGCGTGAGGTCGCTCGCGTGGCGCCCAGCAACGCGATTCCGTTGCTCGTACTGCGTTTGCCGGAGTTTGCGGAAACGGCGTGGCAGAAGGGAACGCGCGCGGCGCGGGCGCTCGAGCGGCGAACCGCCGTCGCGTTTCGGGCTGCGGCGCTCTGCATCGTGCGCGCCGAGGACGTGCTCGCGCACGACTGCGGGAGCGATCGGTTTTTCGTTGCGGTTCTCGCGGGTTCTCGCGGCGGAGACGTGCCGACCGTCGTGGATTGCCGCCTCATGCTCGAGCGGCTGGTCGTCGGGATCGCCCGACAGACTGGCCTACGCATGGAGAGCGGCTGGTGGACGCTGGACCGCGCAGTAGACACGTGCGACCTCGAGCGCGTCGCACAGCTCGCGTTGGAACGGGGCGCTCGCGAGCGCGAGCGGTACGAGTTCTTGGCTGCAGTGGGACACGAGCTGCGTACGCCTCTCGCTTCGATTCGGGGGTATCTCGAAACGGTGCTCGATGGCGACGCCGATGCCGGGCGTCAGCGCCGCTTTCTCGAGACCGCGCGCCACGAGGCATTGCGCCTGGGCAGAATGGTCGACGGCATGCTCGAATTCTCGCTCCTCGATCTCTCGCCTCCAGCGCTCGTCGCGCAGAGCTGCGACGTACGCGAGTGCATTCGTGCCGCGATCGACGTGTTAGCGCCCCTGGCGTTGCGCTGCGGCGTCACACTCGACGACGCGTGCGGCGCTGCTGCAACGGCGCGCATCGGTGCCGACGCATGCATGCACGCGCTACTGAATCTCGTCGAAAACGCGATTCGATACGGCCGCGAGAACGGCACCGTGCGTCTCTCTTGCACGATGGCCGAGGACGCCGTGGTGGTTGCGATCGACGACGACGGGGGCGGGTTTGGCGGACGGATTCGCGGCCATGGGCTCGGCTTGACGATTGCGCGCACGATCGCCGAGCGCGCGGGCGGAGAGGTACGCCTCGGCGTCTCGTCGCTCGGGGGAGCGCGCGCGCTCTTGCGATTGCCTGCGGGCGGAAAGGTGACGCGGGGCGTCGTAAGAGCGCCGGGTGACCGTCCCGCAGACCGATAGCGCTCTGGGCGAGATGCTTTTCGACGCGCAAGCCATAGCCGACCGCGTGAGGGACTTGGGCGCGCGCATCTCGCGCGACTACGCCGGTACGATTCCGATGCTCGTCGGCGTGCTCAATGCTGCGGCGCCATTTCTCGCCGATCTCTCGCGTGCGGTGACGATTCCGGCAGAGTTCGACGTGATCTCGGTAACGAAGTTTCGCGGCGAGCAGGGTATCCGTTTCGAGAAAGACACGGCGCACTCCGTGGAAGGGCGCCACGTCGTGCTCGTCGAGGATACGATCGACACCGGCTTGACGATGGGATACGTCGTGAAGACGCTTCGCGCGCGTCAGCCCGCGTCGCTTGCGTTCTGCGTGCTTCTCGATCGTCCGCATCGCCGTATCGGCGAGGTAACGATCGAGTACAAGGGCTTCGACGCCCCGGACGTCTACGTGGTCGGCTACGGCCTCGACTACGAGGGCCGCTATCGCGAGCTCCCGGCGTTGTACGCGCACGGTGCGCTTGCGCAGTAGCGTTCTGCGCTGGGTGCTGCTTGCCGCGAGCCTGAGCTTGGCGCTGCCGGCGTCTGCCGCCCCGGTGGATCTTCCATCGATCGAACATTTCGCGGAAAGCTACACGAGCACGAATCCGCATTTGCAGGCAATGTTTCGCGCGACACTGCTCGACACGACGAAGCTCGCGCAGACGGCGCCCGACGGCACCGCGTACGTCATCACCGGCGACATCCCCGCCGAATGGCTGCGCGATGCGAGCGCTCAAGTGCGTCCGTACCTCTACTTCGCGCGAGAGGATCCGGCCGTCAGACAGCTCTTACGCGGGCTCATCGAGCGCATGGTGCGGTACATCCAAATCGATCCGTATGCGAATGCGTTCACGCTCGACTATCGCGTCTGGGAGCAGAAGTTCGAGCTCGATTCGCTCTCGTACCCGATGACGCTTGCGTGGAGCTACTGGAAGACGACCGGCGATACGTCGGTCTTCAATCAGGATTTCGCGAAGGCGCTCGATGCGGTGCTCGTGACGATGGAGCGCGAGCAGAATCATCCGCGCGACTCCCGATACACGCACAAAGAGCTTTTCGACGGTACGGGACGCCCCGTCGGATACACGGGCATGATTTGGACGGGTTTTCGCCCGTCGGACGACGCGTGCTACTATAATTTCCTCATTCCCTCGGAGATGTTCGCGGTGGTGGCGCTCGGCGACATGGCCGAGATCGAGCGCAGCGTCTATCACAACGTTATCAAGGCCAACGAGGCGCTCGCGTTGCGAGCGGAGGTACAGCGCGGCATTCAGACGTACGGCCTGGTCTTCGTGCCGAAGTACGGGTACATGTATGCGTACGAGGTCGACGGCTTGGGGCACGCGATCCTGACCGACGACGCCAACATCCCGAGCCTGTTATCGGCGCCGTATCTTGGATACGCGACGCCGGACGACCAATACTATCTCAACACGCGCCGCTTCTTGCTCTCGCAGGACAATCCGTCGTTCTATCAAGGACGATTTGCGCGCGGCATCGGCAGCTTTCACACGCCCGACAACTGGGTGTGGCCGCTGGCGCTCGTGATGCAAGGACTCACCGCGACCACGCAGGCCGAGAAAGAGGACGTGCTCAACGAGCTGCTCGCGAGCGATCCGGGCGACCATCTCTTGCACGAGTCGTTCGACGTGAACGATCCCGCACGGTTCACGCGCCAGGACTTCGGCTGGCCGAACGCGCTCTTCTCAGAGTTCATCTTGACCCAGTTTGAAGGACGGCCGCTCATCCCGATGGGCGTTACGTCGGACTTGGAGTTTCGCTCCGAGTGAGCGTCGACGTCATCGTCGGCGTGCAATGGGGCGACGAGGGCAAGGGGCGCGTGGTCGACTTCTACGCGCGCGACTACGACGTGGTCGCGCGCTTCGGCGGCGGCGATAACGCCGGACACTCGTTGGTCGTTCGCGGGGAGACGATCGCACTGCGCCTCGTACCATCGGGGATTCTGCAGCCTCACGCCGAGCTCTTCATCGGCGGCGGGTGCGTGGTCAATCCCCGGACGCTGATCGACGAGTTTGCCCTGATCGGCAAGCACGGGGTCGATCCTCAACGAGTCTCACTCTCGGATCGAGCGCACGTCGTGCTTCCCGCGCACGTGGAGGCGGATCTTCGGCGCGAAGCCGAGCGTGGGACGCAGGCGCTCGGCACGACCGGTCGCGGCATCGGGCCGGCGTACGCCGACCGCGCTTCGCGCGTCGGCATCACGATGCGGCGCTTCTGCGACGAGGCTGAGTCGCCCGAAGCCAAGCTGCTCGCGCCGCACGTCGTCGACGGCGTGGCGTACGTTCACGAGCGCCTGGAGCGCGGGGCTCGCATCCTCGCCGAGGGCGCGCAAGGAACGATGCTCGACGTCGTCTACGGAACCTACCCCTTCGTCACGAGCTCGAGTACGATCGCCGGCGGAGCATGTACCGGGCTTGGTGTCGGCCCGAAGGCTATTGGTCGCGTTATCGGGGTCGCCAAAGCCTACTGCACGCGCGTAGGTGCGGGCCCATTTCCGTCAGAGCTGGAGAATCGCGATGGCGAGCATCTGAGAAAGCAGGGCCGCGAGTTCGGGACGGTCACCGGCCGCCCGCGCCGCTGTGGCTGGTTCGATGCGGTCGCGGCGCGCTACGCGGTACGCGTCAACGGCGTCGACGCGGTCGCGCTCACGAAGCTCGACGTGCTCTCCGGCATCGAGCGCATCGGCGTCGTGACGGCATACGCGTCTGACGGCCGCGTGGAGACGCACTACTTCGACGGCTGGGAAGAGGACGTGCGCGGGGTTCGGCGGATTGTCGATCTCCCGCGATCCGCCGGCACGTACGTCCAGGCGCTGCAGCGACTCCTCGGCGTTCCCGTGGAGCTCGTCTGCGTCGGACCCGAGCGGGATCAGCTCGCGCAGTAGCCTAAGGGCCCCCAAGAAAGTCCGCCATGCAGGCAGCGCCACTCATTGCGCGGCAAACGTTCCCCGCCTTTGCGGCGCGCGCTCGACGGTGTCGTTGCGAACCAATGCCTCATGGCGACGATTGGATTCGTTGAGGGATACTACACAAGCATCCCCAAACGTCCGGTTCTCGCCGCTGGTTAGTGCCTACAGGCTTGCGTGAGCCCCATTCAGCGCGATTTGGATCAGACGATTCGTCCGCGACCCTGGTACGCTCGGCGAGAAAGTAAGCAGTTCTGGCATACACGCTGCCGACTAGAAAGCCCACGAATATATATCGGGACATTGTTCGCGATGTCTCAGCTTCTCTAACGGCGATTACGCTTCTCGGCGCGTTAAGGCCATGGCGGTTACAACCCGCGCGTCTCTCAAAGAATAGCGCGAGTAACTTCGAGATTGTGGAACCTACTAATAAGCCGATCGTCTTTCAAGTCGTTAATTTGCCCTTCCCGAGGCCCAGCCCCCAAAGGCGGCCAAGGCGGGAATTCTCATCACTCACCGCCTTGATCTCGCCACCTATGGAGTAGCGTTTAGGCAAACCAATGGGTGAACGGGAGATAACCCCGATGTCATATGCTCGGCCTCTCGGTCACCCGGAGCGTAGACGAGCAAGACACGCGCCGCGGCTGCACAAGACTTAGGTCTTGGAAGCTGAACCTCGACGTGGATATATGGTCCCCTTTGCTCGCGCCACGCCCTCATTCCATTTAGGCAAATCCAGTGTGGCCCTGACGTGCGCTGGGAAGTTACGCCGCGAATACCTGTGAGGGTTGGTTAGGTTCGCACTGCTGAGCGAACTCCCTCGGTGTCCGATAGCCGAGAGCTGAGTGCGGTCGGATATCGTTGTACTCCGTTCTCCACTGCTGCGCAGCCGCGCGGGCGTCGAAGATATTCGCAAAGCCGTGCAGGTTGAGCAGCTCGTCGCGGATACGCCCGTTGAGCGACTCAACTTGTGCATTCTGCGTCGGTTTCCCAGGATCGCTGAACTGAAAGGCGACGTGATGCTCCGCACTCCACTGCAGCATGGCTCGGCTCGTGAACTCGCTGCCCCGATCGAAGCGCATCGTGTCGGCCAACTGCCGCTCCATGCCGATGCCTTCCAGAATCCGGATGACGTCGCGGCTGCCAAAGGAGAAAGCGATTTCTAAGGCGAGGCACTCGCGCGTGAAATCGTCGATGACGACCATTGCGCGAATCGGCCGCCCGAGGTTGAGCCGGTCGTGGATGAAATCGATCGACCATCGTTGGTTCGGCCGCGACGCCGGAAGGATTGCTGCTCCGCGAACGTACCGAACATGTCGCTTGCGCCGAGGCCGCACTTCGAGCCCCAGCATCCGGTAGAGCCGACGAAAGCGCCACCAGGTGACCGCGCGACCGTCGCGCCGCAGCATAATCATCAAACGGCGGTAGCCGAAGCGTGGCCATCGTTCGGCGACGGCCTTAATGCGCTCGACGAGCATCGGATCCTCCGGAGGTTTGCGCGATCGATACTGCGCGGTTTTGCGGGGACACTCGACGAGAACGCATGCTTGTCGCTGGGAGAGGCCTTTCTCTTGCAAGGCCTTCACCGCGGCTTTCCGCTGCGAAGGCCCCAACCGTTTTTTGACACCAACGATTTCATCGCGTCGACCTCTAGCGTGAGGCGCGCGATCACCCGCTGCATTTGCGCGTTCTCCGCCTCGAGTTGCCTCAAGCGTACCAGATCGCTCGTCTCCAGGCCGCCGTAGCGATCGCGCCACATGCGAATCGTATTTGCGTGAACGCCGTGCTTACGCGCCAACTCGGTCGCCGGCGTCCCCGCATCAAGCTCTTTGAGAATCCCGACAATCTGCGCCTCCGTGAAGCGGCTCTTTCTCATGGCGAGTCTCCTTGCTGGGCTCTACGCCCGGAAACCCACAGCTCCCGCTGGCCACCTTTTCCCAGCGCACGTCACAGCGGCCCGCCGCTGTATACGTGTATGAGATCGTCGTGGTTCCGGGGTTCACAATCCCCGATACGCTCGCATCGTTGATCGCCTGCGCCTGCGCGCGCCCATCCGTGCGATAGGAGTACGTGAAGAGTCCGCTCTGACTGAGCGCCGAGGAGCTGACGTCGAGGAGCTGACGTCGAGGCTCTCTTCCTTCCCGTCGGCGTGCGTACGCATGGACCCGTGCGACGTGATGGCCGCGTGGCGTGCACGGTGTTCGTCTGCGCGCACTCGGCAGCAACGGCGTACCCGCGGGCCGCGACGCATGCCAGCGCAAGGCACACCGCGGCGTATGGTACGGAGTTCATCCTGTCACCCTCAGTTCGCGTCGCGCCTACCAGTTGACGTTGCGAGAAAAGCAACCAGCTCGGTGAGATCGCTGAAGTAAAGGCGCTCCCGAGTCGAGAGGAGTTCGACGCTGCCGCGCCAGCGGCGAGCTCCCGGCGCCTCCTCGTCCTCGGCCTCAAACCAGAGGTTGACCAAAAAGGCGTCTTTGCGCCGGCTCATGGCACGAACATAGCGCACCGGCGTTCCCGTTCTGTTCCGGACTGCCGCACAGACCGGCCTGGAATGCCCGCGGAACGGTGCCGGCCTATGATGGGAGCCGACTACTCGTTGGATAGGAGCAGGCATGAAGCACCCGATTCTTGTGATCCTCAGCATCTGGTTCGCCGTCGCGGGCTGTGCCAGAGGCAGCAGCTCGTCGAGCCAGTCGGCCTCGACACAACAACCTACGGTGGCACAGGCGACGGCGTCAGCTCAAGCGAGCGGGTTGCCGGTCTATCCGGGCGCGACCAAGATGGCCGCGATGGCAAATGTAACCGTGACTCGCTGCGGCCACAAGATAACGGTCGCGAGCTACGACGTCAACGCGAGTTTCGACACCGTAGCCAACTGGTACAGCGCTCGCATCCCCGGCGGTATCCGCATCAGCCGTACCTTCCCAGGGGGATTGACGATGACGGACATATTCGAGCCAAACGGAGCGGGCGTCGCCGGCGTCACGCAAACGCACTTCGCGGGCGTTACGGCAGTTCACGTCGGCCTCGGAACGTACGAGCCGGCGCTCTCGTCGGCCGAGCTGCAAACTATGCAGCAGGTCGCGGGTCCCGACTCGCCCGCAAAGCGGCAAGCGCTCGCGAGAATGAGCGCAAAATGCGGACCAGCCAGCGTACGGGGTCTCGGCTCGCCATGACGACGATAGCGCGTATCTCGATTCCGCTTGCCCTTCTGCTCGCAACCAGCATCGCATCGGCGCAATCGCTCAAACCGGGAAGTCCGGCGCCACTCCAGCCCGGCGTCAACTCCGGGACCGTCGACAACTTCGTCGGCACGCAGTACTGGTATTTTATCGCCCACCCAGGAAAGATTGAAGTCCACGTTCGCTTCAAGGCGATGACCTTGCTCGGGAACGCGCAGCGAACTTCGTTGACGATCACGATGTACGATTCCGCTCAGAAGTGGCACGTCAGCAGGATCCTCAGTTCCGCACAGGTGGACGCGGAAACGACCTTCACGGGCACGCTGAAGGACACCGAAAAGATCATCATCAGCGTCGAGCCGCCGTCGGGCGGGCTCGTGCGGATGGGAGGCGACTACCAGATCACACTCGCGGGCACGGTTAGCTATGGCAGCGAGCGCGCGAACGGCGATCCGGTTGTCGGCACGTATTCGAGCTACTACGGAGCGTGCAAGTTCCTGGCAAACGGCGCGATCGAGTGCACCGACGGAACGACCGGAACGTGGAAGCTGTTTGACGCAGGTAGCCACATCTACGCCATCGACATCGCGGGGCTGCACTACTCGGAACAGTTGGTTCCGGGGCGTGGCCTCGTCGACACCAGCGATCCAACGATCATCCGATTCCAGGCCCTGCGCTGATGGCGCGAGTCGTGTTCTGCGTGGGGCATTTTGCTAGATTTCATGAAAGGACTATAACGATGTTTCGATTTCGCATTCTCGTGACAATTGTTGCTCTTCTTGGAGGCTTGGCGGCTTGCCATAGTTCCGGCGTGGCGTACAATCCGCCCGGCGGTGGTTTGGCCGGGCCGCGCCTCTACGTGCCGGATTCTTCTCACTTGGCCTATGCCATCGACATCTTCAACCTGACGGCCAACGGAAACGTCGCGCCGCTCGCGCGGATCGCCGGAGCGGCCACGACGCTTCAAGGTTCGACAGCCGTTGCGAAGGATGCCTCCGGCAACCTGTACGTCGCGAATTATCAGAGTAATGCGATCGACGTCTTCGCTGCCGGGGCGACCGGAAACGTTGCGCCCCTGCGCGTCATCTCCGGCGCCTCCACTGGAATCAACAACACGGAGGGCATCGGCGTGGACGGCTCCGGCAACATCTACCTCGCCAATTACAACAGCAACTCGATCACCGTCTACGCGGCCGGCGCGAGCGGTAATGCCACGCCGATACGAACCATCACAGCGGGCTTGACGACGCTCAACCAGCCCTATCAGATCGTCGTCGATTCAGCGGGTGATTTCTACGTCGCCAACGCCGGCGGGAACAGCATCCTCTACTTCGCCGCGGGCGCGAACGGCGGTGTTGCACCGACCCGCTCGATCGCGGGCGGGGGCACGAACATCTCGTACCCGATCGGCGTTGCGCTCGATGCCTCGGGCAATATCTACGAAATGGGCTCGACTGGCATCAACGTTTTCCCACCGGCGGCGAACGGCAACGTCACGCCCACGCGCACGATTACCTCGGGTAGCATCTCCTCCCCCGAAGGGATAGCCGTCGACGCGTCCGGCAACATGTACGTACCCGTCTGCCACACGGGTGCGGTCAACGTCTTTGCGGCGTCGGCGAGCGGCGCGAGCACCCCGATTCGCACGATCAGCGGTGCGACGTCCACGCTGGTCTGCCCGGACGAGCCGTCGATCTTCTAGCCGCTGGGCGAAAAGAGTCCCTGCGCGCGCTGGGTGCGCGTCGGTTCGGACGCTGCGTTGAGCGCCGTAACCGGCCGCACCCTGTAGCCTCGGCTAAGAAATGATGGCGCGCGTCCGTCCGGCCATCCTCTTGGAGCCGGAACGCTGTGGGAACGGTTGCGTGCTAGGTTGACGTATCGCTAGTTCGCTGGAGGTTCTCATGGTAAGGATTCGCTTCGTTGGTTTTCTCGTGGTCGGCCTCTCGCTCGCGTTCGCGTCGTGCAGCGGCCCGGGTGGGAATGCGTCCGTCGCTCCGGTTACGCCCGGCGCGATTACGTTTAGCGGCGCAAACGTTACCGGTAACACGATTACCATCACGTGTCCGCCCTACAACTACTCGACATTTACCATCTCGCAAACGCACTATAGCGGCACGTTCACGGTCGTTAGCAACTCGGCTGAAATTACCGTTCTGCCGGGTAACGGGACCTCGGCAACGACGTTCACCGTCAGCGATCCCGGCAACTATCGCAGCGTTACCACGACCCTCACCGTTACGGGCGGCGGCAATAAAACCGCAACCCCTACCGTCAACGCTACTGACAACTGCGGGTAACATGCACTGTGCGCGGTGCTATTTACTCAGCTTCGTCGAGCCGTAGCGGCACCTGACGTCCGGCGAGGTACGCGAAGGCGTGCCGGTGCCAGGGAAGATGCGCGTATGCGTCCACGAGATCGGCCGGCATGCGCAGCGCGCCGTCTGCGAATGCTCGCGCCGCGGCCTCGGCAAAATGCACGGCGTCGTCGGTATCTCCGATTAGTGCGTAGGCAGCCGCGAGATGCCATGCCGTTTCCCCGAAATGCTGAACCACGGAGTGCTGCGCCAGTTCTTGCGCGGCCGCTGCGTCCGCGCGCGCGGCGGCCGCTTCGCCTTGCCCGGCGTGCAGCCGGCTCGACAACGCATGGGCTTCGGCCTGGAGAGCAGGGTGCCCGAGCGCGGCAAGGCCGGCAACTGCTTCATCGAGATGCCGCCGGGCCTCAAGGCTCTTTCCGGTTCTCGCCGACAACTCGCCAAGATGCACGCGGACGCGCGCTGCGTAGAGTTCCGTCCGAAGCGTCGCGGCCAACTCGCGGGCGATGGTAAGCTGCCTTTCCGCTTCGTCGAATAGGCGCGCACTCAGCGCAAGCGCGCCGCCGTTGATCGCGACCCGCAGTTCGAGCCACGGCTGCCGAAGTGCTCTCGGATCGAGCTGCGCCAGCAGGCGCTGCGCTCCGGCGTAGTCGCCGCAGAAGCCTCGAACGCTCGCGAGGTTCAACGTGGAATCTGCGACGCCGCCGGCGTCGCCGACGTCACCATAGGCCTCCAGCGCGCGCTCGTGTTCGCGTAGTGCGCCTTCGATGTCGCGCATTCTGCCGAGTTGTACCGCCGCGTTCTGACGCGCTCGCGCCTCCGCAAAGCGATCTCCGATACGCAGCGCGAGTTCGACGGAAGTTTTCGCGCTTTCGAGCGCGAGATCGCGGTGTTCTTCATCTGCGACGGATGAAGCGACACGATGGAACTCCGCGAGCGAGGCGAGATCGCCCTCGGCCTCGACGAGCGGACGCAACCGGTCGAGCGCAGATTGTGCTTCTATAAGTTCTCCGAGGCGCCCGAGCGCGGCGATGTGTTCGAGTCGCGCAGTCATTGCCGCACGCGGATCACCTGCGCGTTCGAAATGTTCCGCCGAACGCGCCGCAGCGTCGCGAGCGCGCGGAAAATCCGATTCTAGAAGTGCGAGCGCCGCTGCCGAGTGCTCGAAGATCGCCGCGGCGCGCACGGATTCGCCGCTCAACTGCTCGAGGTTCGACAACGCCTCCTCGCGCACGCCGCCGTCCCCACGATGTGCGTAGAAGACGCGCTCCCATGCGCCACATGCGCGCTCTAGGTCGTCACCGGCCAACTCGACGAGCAGGAGCGCGTCCGCACGCCGTTCCGCAACCGCTCCGATCCGAGCGAGCGCGCGTTCTCGCGTCGCAATCAGATCGTATCGGACGCCGCGATCCGAATCGCCGGCGTCGAGGAGTGCAAGCGCAGAGGTCGCCGCGTGGCGTGCGTCCTCGTTTGCAAAGACGTCGAGTGCATACGAAGCCGCGCGAAGGAGTTGCACTGCGGCGCCACGGCGATCGCCCGCCGCTTCGAGCTGTTGCGCGATTTCCGCGGCTCGTGCCCCGCCGCTTCCCGGCAGCGAGGCGAGCGCTCGCGCCGTGAGCGCGTGCGCGCGCACGAGGTCCTGCTGCGACACGCGCTCGATCGCCGCGGCTCGAACGAGGTGATGAACGAACGCGAACGCGAGCCCCGGAGATCGCGTCGTTGCGCGAATCAGCCCGAGACCGATCGACTCACCCAGCGCATCGACGAGTTCGCCATCGTTCCATCCCGTCGTTGCCGCGAGGGTGGCGAGCTCGAACCGCGCGCCGAGCACGGCGCCGTAGACGAGCGCGGTTTCGGCCTTTTCCGATAAGCGCACGAAACGCTCGCCGACCAAGGTCGCGATATCGCCCATGGCGGGCGCGCGTCCCGCCGAAAGATCTCGGAGCGCCTCGGCAAGGAGCAAGGGAACGCCCTCAGCCCACGCGACGGTTCGCAAGAGTGCGTCGTCCGCGACACTGGGCGGCGCCGCCGACCGCGCCGCGCGCATCGCCTCCTCCGCACCGAGCCGCTGCAACGTGAGTATCTCGGCGCTTCCGCGCCCCTCGAGTTGGCGCGACAGCGCGCGCAGCGGGTGAGCCTGCGACAGCTCGTCGCTGCGAAACGTCGCCACGACGAGCACCGGCACGTTGCTCAAGCGTAGCGCGACGAACTCGAGCAAGTCTACTGTCGCCGCGCCGGCCCAGTGGAGATCTTCGAGTATCACGCACACCGGCCGGGAGCGAGCGAGGTCGGCGATGCCGTGGCGCACGGAGTCGAAAATCCGCACCCGCGCGGAACGGTCGTCGGTGAGCCTTGCGTGGGCGTGTTCGTCGAGCAGCTCGTCGAGCACGTCACGCCATACGCCGGCGTCGCGGACGCGAACCAGCGACGCGCTTTTCAGCGCGTCGACGAACGCCTCGTAGGGGCGACGTTCCCCGCCGGCGGCAGTCTCACCGCGGATAACGAGTCCTCCTTCGCGATCGATCGTGCGCGCGAGCTCAGTCGCAAAGCGACTCTTGCCGATACCGGCTTCGCCCGCGACAAACAGCACGCCAGCCCTCCCGTCGGCGGCCGCGTGCCAGCGCGCGATCGCCGCTTCCATCGCCGCGTCGCGGCCGACGAATGGCAACCCGAACGTCGGAGTGTCGATGAGTCTACCTGGCCGGGGCGGCTCGCTCGTGGTAAGGCGGGCGCTTCGCAAGATCGCATCGCGCACTGCCAGCGTTTCGGGCATCGGCGCAGCGTGCATCTCGTTGCGTAGTCGCAACGCAAAGCGCTCGAACGTGGCGAGCGCACCGGCGCGATCGCCGGACTCGTATCGAATGGCCATCAATTGGCGAACGATGTCCTCGCGCCAGGGGTCATCCTCGAGCAGGCGGTGCGCCGATGCAGTAGCGGTGTCGAAGTGCCGCCGCGAGCGATCGCGAGCGATCGTCCGGATGAGGGCGCCGTGAAACACGTCGCTCAGGCGTTCTCGCTCAGCGGTCGTCCACTCGTCGTACAGCGTTGGAAGCAGCTGGCCGCCATACTCCGCAATCGCGTCGTCGTCGCGCCCTTCGTCGATGGCACGCTCAAACTCGATGACGTCGACGTGCGCCCGTGCCTCCGGATTCCAGGCAATGCGGTCGGCATCGACGCGTAGGAAGGGCATGTCTTCCGGCGCGGGCGGCAACGAGGATAAGAGGTAGGAGAGATTTCGCCGCAAGCTCGCGCGCGCCGCTTCTTCGTCGTCATCCGGGAAGAGTGCGAACGCAAGCGCGTCACGAGATGGCGGACGTTTGCGGTGCAAGACGGCGTACGCGAGCACGTTCAAGGTCTTGCGCGGAAGATGGAACTCTTTTGTCCCGTCAGCGGAAAAGACGCGCGGCTGCCCGAGCAGCAAGATGCGCGCGGCATGCATCCCCGCTGCTTGGCAGGCAGTCCACATCGGACCTGCCCAGATCGTTATTTCGGCGCCTTTCCGCAGTACTTCGCAGTAGAGTGCTTAGTCCAACCGTCTATGGGCGGGGCCGGTGCCTCGGTTCGATGTCGCTCGCGGGCTCCTCGGAACGGCGTGCGTTCTGATTTCGGCAGTTCCAGTGGCCGGATCGCTTTTCGAGTTCTTCGCCAAGCGATGTTGTCTTAAATTGCGCAGTTTCGTCGCTGCGCAGGTCGCATGTCAGTGGGCACCTCGACCACCTCGAGAGTGAACCGTGACTTACTCGTTGGCTTACATCGATCCGCAAACACTACGGTCATGACAGCCACAAAAGCCGCTTTAAGTCGACTTCGTGGATTGTCGCTTCAAGAAAAATGAAGCAAGAAGAGCTCCTAGCGTTGGGGCAAGAACTAGCGGTGCTAATACCGTTGCAATGTAGGTCGTACCGCCCCTATCGTCGGAAGTTCCCGGAAGTAGGAAGGCCACGACCAAGAATCCGATGAGCGCGCCCGCAACTAATATTGGCAAAGACCTCCAAGGACGGTGCTTCGCCTTCGTAAGACATAGGATTGCCACCGCTTGCAGCCCACCTAGTACTACTGCACAAGCGACATACCAAATCTCACCGTATGCATAAGCGGCGGCAAGGGCGATAATCGCACCTCCTAGGCCTTTCGGTGTTCCTGTTAGGGACGAGAAAGACCACGTAATGAACACGAAACCCGCCACTAATCCGGTAAGCGCTGCTGCCACGGCGCCCGCACCGACGCGATTAAGGAACCATAGCATCCTTAATGCCTCCTTCCGATCAGGAATAATTTACCTATAATACTCGTCCTGCAAAGGCGTTTCGGCTTGCACGCTCTCCCTTCCGAGGTTTCAGCGCATTGCCATGAACAATCCAGGGAGATTGAAGATCACGTGAACGAAAACGGCTGGAAACACGCTGCCGCTGCGTCGGCGCAGTTCGCCCGCGAGCAAGCCCAGCACCAACGCCACGGCGGCCGTCCAGGGGCCGACGGCGAAATGCACCAATGCGAACAGAATAGCTGCGCCCACCACGGCCGCGACGCCGTTGCGTGCTGATGTCTCGCCCGACGCAGAAAGGTTGCGTGCCAGCACCGTCTGCAGCAGGCCGCGAAAGATCAACTCTTCCTGCAGCGGGGCACCAAATCCGAAGTAAAGCCACGCTAAGGCTGGCGCCAAGCGCAATCCCGCCAGCGGGCCAGGCTCGTGCACCCGCGACAGCAAGGCAGTGACGACCGCAGCAGACGGTACCGTAATCACGAGGGCGATAGCGAGATAACGCCAACTCGACCAGCGCAGCCCGAAGTCTGCGAGCGTGGTTCGTTGGTATCGCCGCAGCACCAGCATGAGTGCCAGCGCGAGCGTCGCGCTGACAAGGATAATAACGGGGACCCCGTGCGCCATAGAAAGATGCAGTGCCGCCACCAGCCCAAAGGTGGGGACGTACACCGCCAGGAGCAGCGCGAGCACCATGCCGAGGGCGCGCAGCCAATGCAACACCTTCGCGACAGCGTTGGACATGTCAGGCCTCCGATTTACGGTTGAGGCGCTCTTTCGTGGCGGTGCGTCTTAGCGCTGACGGCGCCCAGCGGATGCGTTGCCGTGCAACCCTTTTGCATACGTGCGACCGACGTACGCGCCGGAAGGCTATAGGCGAGGAGTGCGTTCTCACGACGCGCCCTCCTGCCCCATGACCGCACGCCGAACCCCGATACTGCATAACCACCCCAGCATGAGGGGTCAACTCCAGGTAGCCTCCCCCTAGTCGCTCGCCGCAAATGCGTGACGATCCGCACGATGGGTGAACCTCGCTTCAGTCTCGAGCCGCTGCTCGAGGTACGCCGAAAGATCGAGGAGGAGCGCCGCCGCGTCTTTCTGCACGCTGCCGCGCAGTTGCAGGCCGCCGCCCGGGACCGCGCCGTGCTCGAGAAGCTGGAACTGCGCCGGCGCGAGGCTTGGCTCGCCCGCGAGCGAAGGCGGGAGGCGTAAATGCACGCGCTTCTGCGACGCGTCCCCGCCGACGTCTTCACGCCGATTGGAGCGTACCTCGCGCTCGCCCGCGACGGACCCGCGTGTCTGCTGGAGTCCGTCGAGCACGGAGGCCGCATCTCGCGCTACTCGTTCCTCGGCATCGATTACCTCGACGCACGGAGTTTCGAAGGCGGCGCCGCGCTCTTCGACGAGATCCGCGCGTGGATCGCGCCGCACCGCATCGCTGCCGGGGATGGTGCGCTCGGTGGAGCGCTCGTTGCGTTCTCGTACGATGCCGCGCGGCCGTTCGCGCATCTCGCGGAGCGCGCTCAAGACGAGCCCGCTATGCCCGCAGCCTACGTAGCGATCCCCGCGAGCTGGCTCATCTTCGATCATTTTACCGACACGCTCTCGGTTTGGAGCTGCGGTACCGATGCCGGGAGACTCGAGGGCCGCATCGACGGATACCTCGACCGTCTGCAGCGTTCGACGCCGTCGCTGCCCGGCAAAATCCGCGTCGCCGGTGCGGTCTCGCAAAGCCTAGAACGCGATCGTTACCTCGAACGCGTAGCTGCCGTCAAGAAGCACGTGTACGACGGCGACGTCTATCAGCTCCAGCTCGGGATTCGCTTCGGCGCCCTGCTGGAAGGGGAGGCGCTCGATCTCTATCGCGCTCTGCGTCGCCGCAACGCGTCGCCGTATATGTTCTACGTTGATGCACCGTTTGGAGCGTTGCTCGGCGCGAGCCCGGAGTTTCTCGTTCGCCTCGAAGGGCGCCGCGCGCGGATACGCCCGCTCGCCGGTACGCGGCCACGTGGCGAAAGCGACGACGAAGACGCACGAATCGCGCAGGAGCTGCTGAGCAACGAGAAAGAGCGCGCCGAGCACGTCATGCTCGTCGATCTGGGGCGTAACGATCTCGGCTCGGTCTGCGACGTCGGCAGCGTCGACGTGGACGAGCTGCTCCAGGTCGAGCGGTACAGTCACGTGATGCACATCGTCTCGGACGTCATCGGACGGCTACGCTCAGAGTACGATGCGCTCGATCTCTTTCGCGCCGGCTTTCCGGCCGGCACGGTCACCGGAACCCCCAAGGTGCGCGCGATGCAGATCATCGACGAACTCGAACCGGTTTCGCGGAGTTTCTACGCTGGAAGCGTCGGTCGCTGGAGTTACAACGGGGATTTCGATTCGTGCATCACGCTGCGTAGCGTGCACGTGCATGACGGTCGCGCGTGGTGGCAAGCCTCCGCAGGCATCGTGGCGGACAGCGATCCGGCCGCCGAATACGACGAGATTCTCGGCAAGACGCGCATCGTTCGCGACGTGCTCGGAGTCGACCGATGAAGGTTCTCTACGTCGACCACTACGACTCGTTCGCGTACAACGTCGTGCACCTGCTGGCATCGCAAGGAGCGAACGTGGACGTCGTCCGCAGCGACGACGCACGTCTGGCACCCAAGCTGCTCGAACGGTACGACGCACTCGTGATCGGTCCGGGTCCGGGGCATCCGCGCGAGATTCCGCAGGTCCTCGCGGTGATCGGCGCCGCCATAGAAGACGGGATGCCGGTCTTGGGCGTCTGTCTGGGACTACAGGCGATCGGGGAAGTACTGGGCGCGCGCGTCATCCATGCTCCGCGGCTCATGCACGGCAAGACGTCGCGCATCGAGCACGTCGGCACCGGGATATTCAAGGACCTGCCCTCGCCGCTCGTTGCGACGCGCTACCATTCACTCGCGCTCGACCCCGAATCGCTTCCAGCGGCACTCGGGGTCACGGCGCGCAGCGAGGAGGCCGTCATTCAGGGCATCGCGCATCGCGAGCGCCCCGTTCATGCCGTGCAGTTTCACCCCGAGTCAGTGCTGAGCGAGCACGGGGCGCACCTCGCTCGCAACTTTCTCGAAGGGATCTAGTGGAGTTCGCAGTGCGCTACGCTCTCGCGCTGGTCATCGTGACGGCGATGCTCGCCGCATTCTCGTTGGCCGGGCGCGTCCTTGCGCGGCACCTCCAAAGAACCAGGGGTGCACGGCGGATCCAAATCGTCGAGAGCGTTGCGCTCGCGCCGCACGCGTCGCTGCACCTCGTGCGAATCGACGCCCGCGAGCTCCTCGTGGCTAGCGGCAGCGCGGCGGTCGTCCGGGGCGCTACTGATACGTGAACTGATCGAGTGCGTTCAGACCGCTGTCGGTGAAGTACAGCTTGTTATCGAATGCGATGATAGCTTCTTGCGGTACCGAACCCGACTTGAGCGCGAACGACCGTTGCTTCGTCGTCTGCGGATTGTACTGCACGACCACCGGCGACGCTCCACCGCAGAGAACGTAGAAGTTTCCGTCGGTGCCCTGTTGCAGCGCGCCCGGCGACGAGCATCCGGTGAGCGCCACTTCGGTGAAGGTGCCGTTGCTGGGGACGATGCGCCCAAGCTTGTCGCTCGCCTGTTCCGTGAACCACATCGCGTGGTCCGAGCCGGTGATGATGGCGAACGGCTGCGACGCCAAGGTCGGCACGGTGTGGAGCGCGACGCCGCCGCCCGTCGTGATCGAGCCGATCTGATTGCTGCCCTCGAGCGTGAACCACACGTTTCCGTCTGGACCCTCGGCTGCGTCAAGCGGCGTCGTACCGCCGGTCGGATACTCCGCGATGACGCCGGTTTGTGCGTCGGTGCGACCGATCTTCCCGGTCCCCGACTCGGTGAACCAGAGTCCGCCGTCTGCTCCGAGCACGATCGACGTCGCCTGTGCCGAGCTCGTCGGAATGGTGAACTCCGCGAAGTTTCCGCTTGACGAGTCGTAGCGACCGATGCGATTGCCGGCGTACTCGGTGAACCAAATCTGACCGTCGGGTCCGCACGTAATTCCGTACGGCTGCGATCCGGGGTTCGGCAACTGCAAGGTCGTGAACTTCGCGACCTGATTCAGCGTACCGATCGAGTTGTTGCTCTCTTCGGTGAACCAAATCACGCCGGTCGCGCAGTTCGAGACCGTCGGAGCAGAAGCGATTCCCTGAGGAAGGGCTGCGGCAGGCGGCGTCGGCAGCGTGTAGACGCTGGTAACGGACGGCGTGATCGGCGGTGCGGTAGGCACGGTCGCCCCGACGGGATACGTTTTGCCGCATCCGGCGAGGAGTATGGCGGCACCTACTGCGCCGGTTATGAAGCCCAGCGTACGCTGCAAGAAGAGCTCCCCCTTGGAGAAGGCGTGGTCAAGCCCTCTTATTGGCAGGCCACACACCGCAATCCCCCCAGGGCCGGCTTGCATAAGCTTTACAAGCGGTCAAGCCATCGTCAGTAAAGAAGCCGCCGGATATGACCGAATGGCTAGAAATGTGGGGAGCAGCGTGAGTAGGAGAGTCCTCATCGTCGACGATGCCGTCGTGATGCGGATGATGATCAAAGGAATTCTCGCCAAAAGCGGCTTCGAGATCGTCGGAGAGGCGCAGAACGGCGTGGAGGCCGTTGAAAAGTACGTCGAGCTCCACCCCGACTTGGTCACCATGGACGTCGTCATGCCCGAGATGGACGGCATCGCCGCGGTCAGGCAGATTCTTTCGCACGATCCGGCAGCGCGTATCGTCATGTGCACGTCGATGGGACAACAGGCACTCGTCGTCGAGGCGATTCAAGCGGGTGCAAAGTCCTTCATCACCAAGCCGTTCCAGCCGCCAAAAATCGTCGAAACGCTCAACAAGGTGCTTGCATGATCGCCGCACCCACGCTCACAGACCTGCAGAAAGACGCGCTGAAGGAAATCGGCAATATCGGAGCGGGTCACGCCGCGACGGCGCTCTCGCAGTTGCTCAACACGAGGATCACGCTCGTCGATCCGCGCATAGAAATCGTCAAGGTTCGCGACCTTGCCGATCGCATGAGTCACCTTAAAGAATCGGTGGCCGTGGTGCACATGTACGTGCGCGGCGACGCACCGGGGCAGATCGTCGTCCTCTTCGATCGCAGCCAAGCCACGGAGTTCGTCGCGCGCTTCATCCGTCGCGTCATCGGCAACATCACGATCTACGATTCGATAGCCGATTCCACGCTCAAAGAGCTGGGCAACATCGTTGCCGGCTCGTATCTCTCCGCAATCGTGCACCTCACGCAGACGCGGCTCCAGCCTTCGGTACCGACCCTGTCCTACGGGACGATCCAGGAGACGTTCCACAGCCTGATGTCGATCTTGCCGGAGCAAGACGTCTTCCTCGTCGAGAGTCTTTTTCTCGACAAGAGCGCGTCGATCGGAGGAGAGTTCGTCTTCATTCCGGACACCGGCTCGCTCGAGCCGTTGCTCTCGGTCTTCGGCGTAGCGTAACGAGCGGAAGCGGAGAGCGGCCCCGGCGAGCCGAAGTGATCCTCCGCGATGCCTGACGAGCCCTTCGACCGCGCGGAGTTCGTCGCATACTTTCGCGACGAAGCGGAAGAACTGCTGCATCGCATCGACGCCGACGTCCTGCGCCTCGAGGCCTCGTCGAAATCCGGCATCAGGGATCCCGAGATCGTCAACGCGCTCTTTCGCGCGTTGCACACGATCAAGGGCAACGCGGCGATGCTCGACTTCGCGGACATCGCCGATCTCGCTCACGGTCTGGAAAGCCTCTGCGACCTCTTGCGCACGGAGCAGCTCGTGCTTTCGGACTCCTGCGTCGAGTTGCTCTTTACCGGCAAGGACCTACTCGTCGCGCTCGTCGCGTCGTCGCTCGCGGCCGCACCTCCGCCCGAGGGACTACGCGAGTTCCTCGACCGGCTCGGCGGCGTCGCACAGACCCGCGACGCGATGGAGACGGCAGAGTCCTTCGAAGCCGACGTTGCGCGGATGCTCGCAGGCGAATCGCCCGCCGTCACGCCGACGCACCTTCCCGGCCCTGCGCGCCGGCCGACGGTTCGGGTCGATATCGACCGGCTCGATCACCTCTTGAACCTCGTCGGCGAGCTCGTCGTCAATCGCACGCGGATCAGCGACATCGCTGCGTCGCTCGCTCGCGCGGGCGACGATCCGGCGTACGACACGCTGGTCGAGAGCGCCGCGCTGCTCGCGCGTACGAGCGCCGAGATCCAAGAGTCGCTCATGAAGGTTCGGATGGTACCGATCGGTCGCGTCTTCGAGCGGTTTCCGCGCATCGTGCGCGACATTGCGAAGGCGCGTGGAAAGGACGTGCGGCTGCACGTCGGCGGCGCGAGCACCGAGCTCGACAAGACGATCGTCGACGATATCGGCGAACCGCTGATGCATCTGCTGCGCAACTGCGTCGATCACGGTATCGAATCTCCAAGCGTTCGCGAAGCCGCGGGCAAACCGCGGACCGGAACGATTTCGCTCAATGCCTACCATGCCGGAAATCAGATCGTCATCGAGATGTCGGACGACGGCGCCGGGGTCGATCGCGAGCGCGTTCGACGTCGCGCTCTCGACGCCGGCATCGTCGCTCGCGACGAGCGCTTGAGCGATCAAGAGCTCGTCGAACTCATCTTGCGCCCGGGTTTCTCGACCGCCGACGCGGTCTCGGATCTGAGCGGGCGCGGCGTCGGCATGGACGTCGTGGTCAAGACCGTCGCGCGCCTCAAAGGGCTCTTCCACGTGCGAAGCGAGCCCGGGCGTGGCACGTACTTCGAAATCAAACTGCCGCTGACGCTCGCAATCATTGCCGCTCTCCTCGTGCGCGTCGGCAAGGAACTTTATGCGATTCCTCTCGACGCAGTTACCGAATCGCAACGCGTGGAGACCGGCGACATCCGCACGGTGCGAGGCAACGAGGTCGTCATGCTGCGCGGTGAGATCGTCCCTCTGGTTCGCGTCGCGGACGTCTTCGGGTTGCCTGTACCGCGCGATCCGGAAAAGGCAATGACCGTCATCGTGGGCGTCCAAGGGCGCCACGTGGGGCTCGTCGTCGACGCTTTCGAAGGCGAGCAGGAGATCGTCATCAAGCCCCTCTCCGACGTGGTCGGGCGCATCGTGGGGATCTCGGGAGCCACGATTCTGGGCAGCGGCGCAATTTCGTTGATTCTCGACGTGCACGGGCTCGTGAGCGATGCCTACGCCAGCGGCAAGATCCCGCGCGCCGAGTTGACGTCGATGGAGGCCTAAGTGGGAGAGAGCGTTCAGGTCGCAACGTTTCACATCGGCACCGAAGAGTACGGCGTCGATATCTCGCAGATTCAAGAGATTATCCGCATGGTCGAGATCACGCACGTTCCGCGGACGCCCGATTTCATGGACGGGGTCATCAATCTTCGCGGCCAGCTGATTCCTATTATCGATCTGCGGGCGCGATTCGGCATGGAGCGCATCGCGCCCACGAAGAGCACGCGAATCATCGTCACCGACATTGGGACCAAGCGCGTCGGCATCGTCGTCGACAGCGCGTCGGAGGTGCTGAGGATCCCCATCGAAGCGATCGAGGAAGCGCCCGAAATCGTTGCTGGAGTAGGTGCGGATTATCTGCAAGGGGTCGGAAAGGTCGGCGATCGCCTCATCATCTTGCTGGACCTGACGATGGTCATCTCCGCTCCTGCGCGACGCGACTTGGAGGGCGCGTCTCTGCCGTCCTGAGCGATCCCGAGCAGTCGACGGCCGAGCCGCGTTCCCTGACGTTTCGCAGAGCAGAAAAGGGGAGCTGAGCCCGTTCTGGTCGTAGACTGCAGTCGCATGCGCGTTCGTATCCTCGCCGTTCTCGCTTTTGCCGCTCTCGTCGCGGTGTTGCCGTCGCATGCCCCCGCGATTTCGCCGCACCCGCAACCGACGCACGCCGCGCGCCACACGCCGTTGCCGCCGCCTGTTATCTATCACGGGCAAGCGAGCCCATTGTGCGACGCGCTCGCGCGGCACATCAAGCCCGTCATCGGCATGATGATGGAGAACGACCGCACGATTGGGAAGAGCCCGCCGTTGTTTCACCGTTACGACCAAGCCCTTGCAGACGTGAACCAATCCGGCAGCGACGCCAGCAGCAGTACGGCGGAGCGCGATCTCACGCTGTATCATCTCGAGCAGCTCGTCGGCCCGCTTGCGAACAACGTGCTCGCGATGCAGCGCGAGCTCGAAGATTCGAGCGTTTTTGTACGCAATCCGCAGACCGACGACGAGCGCCGGCTCGACGCAATGCGCATCGAGCTCTTGAAAGCGCTCGCGACGCAAGCCGTCTCTCTCGACATCATCAACGGCTACGTGCAAACGCAACAGCTCGCGCAAATGCAGCACGAAGGGCTCGAGGGCTCGAACATCAACGCGATCACGCACCAGGATACGACGTACTCGCCGAATCCCGCGACGCCGAACCCGTTGATCGCCGGTCACGACCAGGCGGGGCTCAGTCCGAATCCGTACGAGATCGATCCGCTCTCCATTCCTGGCATCGTCGGCTCGGTCGGCAACACGCCGCTTTCGCGTTTGATGGCTGCCTTGCAATGGGTGCGTCAGCAGACGAACGAGCGCGAGAACGTCGCGTCCCATTCCATTGTGGAAGCAGCAAACTCGTGCGCGCGCCGGGCCGCTACTCCGCCACCGCATCCCAGGTAGCGGTCGCCGCCGTTTCCCGCTAGCAGCGGGGGATTGACTATCGAACGTATGTTCGATTAGCATGGTAGCCCATGGGTCTGCCGGCACGCCCTTCGACAAGCTCGAGACTGGCCTTCGAGGAGCTGCGGGAGCGGCTGGGCTTCACGGCCATGCCTGTGCCGCGAGAGCGGCTCTCCAGCGCCGTTCCGGCCTTAGATCGGGCGCTCGGCGGTGGCTTCGCCAAAGGCATGCTGACGACGCTGGAGGGGCGTGCTAGCTCCGGACGTTGGGCGCTCGCGACGCGGCTTCTCGCTCAGGGGACGCGGCGTGGTCTCGCGGCAGTGGTCGATAGCGGAGCGATCTATCCGCCCGGCCTCGCCGCTGCCGGCGTCGTGCTCGAACGCCTCGTGATCGTCTCGGTCGCAGCGCCCGTTGCCGTTGCCCGCGCCGCCGATGCGCTCCTACGCTCGCGGGCATGCGGCGTCATCGTTCTCGACGCACCTACGCTGCGCTCCTCGCTCTGGGTACGCCTTGCGGGCCTCGCTCACAAGAGCGGAGCGTTGTTGCTCGTTGTCGCGTTGCAGGCGCCGACGGAGCTGGCGGCGGCCGCGGGGCTGCGTTTGCGTTGCGAGCGCGCGGGCAACGAGTTCCGCTTTCACGTTCGCCACGAAAGCGTGCGGGTACCATGCTCGCCGTAACGCACTCCGAGCCGCTGCTGCTTTGCGTGCTGGCCGACGCCACGCAGGCAGAGCCGGCATGGGAGGCGATGCTCGATTCGCTCGATTCGGTTTCGCCGCTCGTCGATGACGTTCGTCCCGGTCTCGTCTACGTCGACATGCGCGGGGTACCCGGCGATGCCCTGCGTTGGATCGAGCAGACGCGTTCGTGTCTCGCGCCGTACGGCGTCCCTTTCTGCATCGGCGCGGGGGCGAACAAGTTCGCGGCATACGCTGCGGCTCGTCTGCGCGACGGCGCGATCTGCGCGCCCGGCGACGAACGCCGCTTTCTCGCGCCGCTCGCCGTCGAACTGCTCGAGGTCGACGAGCGCATACGCGAGCGCTTGCGCATGCTCGGCATCACGACGCTCGGCAATCTCGCACGACTGCCGCATGGATCCTTCGTGCGACGCTTCGGTCCGCATGCGGCGCGTTGGCACGCATGCGCGCGCGGCGAGGATCGCACCCCGTTCCTTCCGCGAGCGCACGCCGTCGCCATCGAAGCCTCGACCTTCGGTGAAGGCCGCGTCGAAGAAGAGGCGCAGCTCTTCTTTGCGCTGCGCGTCGTGCTCGCACGCGTCTGCGCAGATTTGGAGCGCTGTGGGAAGCGTGCGGGCGCGCTCGATCTCGGCCTGGAGCTCGAAGACGGGACCGTTCGGTGCATCGACGTACCGGTTGCATCGCCCAGCTCCGACGAAAAGACGCTCGGCGATATCCTGCGCGCGAAGCTCGCCGGCAGCGCGTTCCCGTGTGCGATCGTCGGGTTGCGCTTGCGTGCGGTTCGCTTGGAAGAGGGTGGAGAGGCGTTACCGATCTTTCCCGCCGACGACGTCGACCCGCGCGCCGTCGCGGTGACGATCGCGCGGCTCGAGGCGATTACCGGTAAGCCGCCACGGCGCGCGCGCGTCCGCGCAGCACACGCGCTCGAACGCCGCTTCTCGTACGAGCCGTTTGCGCTTCGTCATCCCGATCATGCAGTACGAGCGACGTCGAAGGAGCGACGCGACGACGCGTTGGTGTCGCAGCTTCGGTTGCTCGCCGTCCGCGAGATCGACGTGCGTGTGGAGAAGGGCGTTCTCGCCTACGTCGGATCGCGGCGCGTACTCTCGTGCGGCGGTCCGTGGCGCATCGAGGAGGGCTGGTTCGCAGACGATCCGATCTCGCGCGACGAATACGACGTTCTGCTCGACGACATGTCGCTCGTGCGCATCTACCGGCAAGGAACACACTGGTATCTTCGCGGCGCCTACGACTAGCGCTGTCTTCGAGCGACGTCCAAGGATGTATGCCGAGCTCCACGCCTTTTCGAACTTCACGTTTCTCGCGGGAGCCTCGCATCCGGAAGAGTTGATCGAGCGTGCCGCCGAGCTCGGTTTGGCGGCGATCGCGCTCACCGATCGCGACGGGCTCTACGGCGCGGTGCGCTTTGCCGCGCACGCACGATCCTGCGGCGTCGAAGCCATCGTCGGCAGCGAGCTGACCTTCGACGACGGCGCGCGCATCGTACTGCTCGTCGAGAACGATGCGGGATACGGGAACCTGTGCGAACTCATCTCTCGCGCGCAGCTCCGCGGCAGTAAAGGCGACGCGCGTCTCTGCATCGAGGATCTGGAAGGAAGGAGCGATGGGCTCGTCGCGCTCGCCGGGGGCGAACGTGCCACGCGCGAGCGCGTGCTCTTGCTGCGCGAACGATTTCCGGCGGCACTCTATCTCGAGCTGCAACGTCACTTCACGCAAGAAGAAGAGCGCTGTAATGCCCGGCTGCTCGCGCTGGCGGGAGCGTTGCACCTCCCCGTCGTCGCGACGAATGGCGTCGCGTACGCACGCAAAGAGGACGCGCTGCTCGCCGACGTGCTCGCGTGCATCAAGGGGACGACGACGCTGGAACGGGCGCGCGCGGAGAACCGCCTGCCTCCCAATGCCGAATACCATCTCAAAGCGCCGCGCGCGATGCGCCGGATGTTCGCAGCGCATCCGCACGCCGTCGACGCAACCGTCGAGATCGCGCGCCGCTGTGCGTTTCGTCTGGAACGCATTGTGGGTCAGTTTCCGCTCTTTCCCGTCGCGCAAGGTGCGACGCCGCAATCCTACCTGCGGGAGCTCGTCGCACGCGGGGCGGCGGAGCGTTACGGTACGCCGTTGCGTTCGGAGGTGGAGCGCCAGTTGGAGTACGAGCTGGGCATCATTGCGAAGTTGGATCTCGCCGGATACTTTCTCATCGTCTGGGATATCGTGCGTGCGGCGCACGAGCTCGGCGTGCTCTGCCAAGGGCGGGGATCCGCCGCGAACTCCGCGGTGTGCTACGTGCTCGGCATCACCGCCGTGGATCCGATCGGCATGAAGCTGCTCTTCGAGCGCTTCATGTCCGAAGAACGGCGCGAGATCCCCGACATCGACATCGACTTCGCGCATCAAGATCGCGAGCGCGTCATCCAATACGTCTACGAGCGCTACGGTCGTACGAATGCCGCGATGGCGGCGGAGGTCATCACCTACGGCGACCGCTCCGCCCTGCGCGACGTCGCAAAAGCGTTCGGCGTCACGCTTCAGGGCGTTGAGGCACTCGCTCGCGACGCCGCGTCGGGAGAGGCGCTGCCCGAGCCGCTCGCGAGCTTCTGCACTCGGATGCGCACCTTTCCACGGCACATGGGCATTCACTCCGGCGGCATGGTGATCACGCGCGATTCGCTCGTGCGCGTTGTGCCGGTGGAGTGGGCGACGATGCGCGATCGCACGATCGTGCAATGGGACAAAGACGATCTGCAAGAGCTCGGCCTCATCAAGATCGACTTGCTCGGCTTGGGCATGCTCTCGTTATTACGCGAAGCATTCTCTCTCCACGCCCATCACTTCAAACAGGAGAATGGAGAGGATACCCCCAGAGCCTTCTCAGCCGGGGCATCCTCTGCATTGTCTTTACATACGATTCCGCCGGACGATCCCGAAACGTACGCAATGATTCAGCGGGCCGATACGATCGGCGTCTTCCAGATTGAATCGCGCGCGCAGCAGTCGATGCTGCCGCGAATGAAGCCGGCCTGCTTCTACGACATCGTGATGCAAGTTGCGATCATTCGCCCGGGGCCGATTCAAGGGCAGATGATCCACCCATTTCTGCGACGGCGCTCTGGCGTGGAGGCGGTGACGTACCCTCACCCAAAGCTCAAATCGGTACTCGAGCGCACGCTCGGCGTGCCGCTCTTTCAAGAACAGGGAATGCGCATAGCGATTGAAGCCGCGGGTTTCACGCCCGGCGAAGCCGACGTACTACGGCGAGCGATGGGGCACAAGCGCTCGCGCGAGCGCATGGGAGCGATCCACGATCGCTTGGTGAACGGCATGATCGCAAACGGCATCGAGCGCGACGCCGCCGAGCAGCTCTTTCACATGCTCGAAGGTTTTGCGGATTACGGATTTCCGGAATCGCACGCCGCAAGCTTCGCGTTGCTCGCGTATGCGTCGGCGTACGTGAAATGCCATTTTCCCGCGATCTTCGCGGCCGCGATTCTCAACGTGCAGCCGATGGGATTCTATTCGACGGAGGTGCTCGTCAACGACGCCAAGCGTCACGGCGTCCTTGTGAAACCGGTAGAGGTGAACGCAAGCGAGTACTGGTCGCACGTCGAGAGAGACGGCGCGTTACGTCTGGGGTTTCATCTCGTGCGCGGGATTGGTGAAGCGCAGCGCGCGCGGCTCGAGGCGGTGCTGCGCGGCGACGAATTTTCTAATCTCGTCGATTTTGCGCGCCGCACGCAGCTCGAAAAAGAGACGATCGAGAACCTTGCGATCGCGGGCGCGTTCGCACCGTGGTTTGCGTCGCGACGCGAAGCGATGTGGGCGCTGCGCGCGCTCGACGAGCGCGAGGCGCGCGGTACGCTCGGCAAGCTCATGGACGTCGACGAGCCGCAGGTCGATTTTCCCGCGCTCGATGCCAAGCAGAGCGCGGCCTTCGATCTCTGGTCGACCGGGGTTACGCCGAAGGGGCAAGCGATCGAGCACTTTCGCGCGCGGCTCGAGCGGCTGCGCGTCATTCCGGCGGCGCGCCTTTCGGCGATGCCGCGCAATCTCGTCTGTCGCGTCGGTGGCCTCGTCATCACGCGCCAGCGTCCGGGAACGGCGAAGGGATTCGTGTTTCTTACCCTCGAGGATGAGACAGGGCTGGTCAACGTCATCGTGCGCCCCGACGTGTACGAGCGCTATCGTCGCGAGATTCACACCTCCGCCATGCTCGTGGTCGAAGGGAAACTGCAAAAAGAGGGTGGCTGCATCGACGTGCTCGCGCGCGCGGTCCGCAGTTTCGACAGCGAAGGCGTCGTCGACGGTGTGCAGGCCCACAACTTCAGCTAGGGAATTACTCCGCAATGGCGCAGCTAGCGGACGCCTTTGCGCGGCCGATCGAGTACCTGCGGATCTCGGTCACGGATAAGTGCAATCTGCGCTGTGTCTACTGCATGCCCGAAGGCGGATTACCGTGGCTTCGCCGCGACGAAATTCTCTCGTACGAGGAGATCGCGCAGATCGTCGAAGCCTCCGCCTCGGTAGGAGTTCGCAGCATCCGCTTGACCGGCGGAGAGCCGCTCCTGCGCCGTCACCTGGAGCGCCTCGTCTCGATGCTCGCGCGCGTCCCGGGCATAGAGGACCTCGCGCTTTCTACCAATGGCTTGCTGCTCGAGGAGCAACTCGAGGGCCTGGTTGCGGCAGGCCTACGCCGCGTCAACATCTCGCTCGATACGCTTCGTCCGGACCGTTTTGAAAGCATCGCACGGCGCCCTGGTCTCGACCGCGTCCTCGCGTCGATCGAGGCGGCAATCGCGCGCGGCCTCGAGCCCGTGAAAATCAACTGCGTCGTGATGCGCGGCCGAAATGACGACGAGGTGGCGGAGTTCGCCGAACTTTCGCGCCGCTTGCCAGTCGCCGTGCGATTCATCGAAGCGATGCCCGTGCTGGAGTATGCGCAGGCACAACGCGAGGAGTACGTCTGCGCCGACGAGGTCCTCGCGAGCATACGCCGGATTGCCGATCTGGAGCCGGTCGACGGCCCTCGAGGTAACGGCCCGGCACGCTACTTCGCATTTCCCGGCGCGCCGGGAACGATCGGCGTCATCACGCCGCTGTCGCACGACTATTGCGATCGATGCAATCGCATTCGCTTGACCGCCGACGGCCGTCTGCGACTCTGCCTCTTCGGGAATCACCACGTCGATCTTCGGACGCTACTGCGCGCGGGCGCGACGCGCGAGGAGATCGCTGCGACGCTAGCGCGCTCGATGGCAATCAAACCGGAGCGCCACCATCTGCGCCTCGGCGAGCCGGCGTCGCGAATGCGCGCGCTCTCTGAAATCGGGGGCTGACGCTACGGCGGGGGGCGATGGTTGTAGAGCCATCGCAGGAATGGCGTGAGGTACATCCCTGACGGCAAGACGTAATCCGTTCCGGGCAAGAGGTACTCTTCGGGGACCGGCGAGCCCTCGGGAAGGTCGAGTACGTCGCGGTTCGCCGGATAACAGAGCGGCCAGGGAATGTAGCCGCTCTCCGAGCCGCCGCTGCTAAAGGCAACATCGTACCTGGCGTAGTGGCAGCGAACCTCTGTGCCGCCCTGCCAGTCACGAACCGAGGTGATCACCCCTTCAGCCGTCTCGTTCACGTGATTCTGCAGGCCGTTGATGTTCAAGTACACGCGGCGGTACGCGGACGCCGGCCGCGGCGGGATCGTCGCAATGCTGAGCGGGTTGTTGTTCGCGCGCAGTTGCACGACTTCTCGCGCGAACATCCGTTGATCGCGCTGCAGCTGCGAGGCGAAGCCCTGCGGACGCGGTTGCGGTTGCACGCGCCGTGGAGCGGCCGAGGGGCGGGGCGGCGGCAATGGCGGTGCCGACGGGACGACGTAGGTCATCTCGCGATGGACGGGAGGGGCGGCCGCGACGACCTGGCGTTCCGGCTGACGCTGCTCCTGTCGCTGTTGTCGCTGAGGCTGCTGGGCGCGGTGGGGAGTCACGCTGCGTTCGGATCGGTGCGTCGGCTGAGCCCGCTGCGGGACGGGCCGGTGGGAGATCGTCGTGGATGACGAGAGGACGATGAGCGGTTCCCGCTTGTCGGGCGGACGGAGCCACGGGACCCGGCCGGCGATCAGGCCGTAGAGCAGGAAGCCGAACGTGTGGATGATGAGCGAGAGCGCGATCCCGAAAATGAGGAGGCGCTGGCCGCGGCGATACAGGGTGGGGTTGGAGATCACCGGGAAGAACCCCACAGCGGGGCAAGAAAAAGAGACCCGAGCATCGAGGGAGTTAGTAGTTGGCGAAACCGAGTCAAGAACATTTGCGCACCCTGCTCTGGATCGGCGTTGCCGGGGTTACGGCCGTCGCGGCCTTCGCCGTGGTGCGCTTCGCGCTGCAGCGGCGCCCGCAGCCTGACGAGACGAGCCGGCGCATACAGCAGTTGATCGACGAGGCGAACCAGCTTCTCAAAACCCTTGACGAACAGCGAAGTAGCGCGTAACGGCGCCGCGGCACTGGCCCCGGGAACCGAGCTCGACCTCGCCTTCACCGACCTCCTAGCAAACGGACAGGCCGTTGCGCGCGCCGAGGGGCTCGTGGTGTTCTGCTTCGGGCCGTTGCCGGGCGAGCGCGCGCGCGTGCGCGTCACGTCGCGCAAGGCGACGTACGCTGTAGCCGATCTCGAGTCCCTCACCCACATCGCACCGGAGCGAGTAGAGCCCTTCTGCCCCGTCTTCGGAACATGCGGCGGTTGCCAGGTGCAGCACCTTTCATACGATTCTCAGCTTCAGTGGAAGCGGGGGATGGTGCGTGCCGCATTGCAGCGGATCGGCGGCATTGCCGATGCCGCCGTCGAGGAAACGATCTTTGCGGGAGATCCGCGCGCGTACCGCAATAAGGTGGCACTCGTCGTCGAGCACGGCGAGCGCGGCTCGCAGGTCGGCTTCTATCGTGCGCGCTCGCACGATCTCGTGCCGATCGAAGGCTGCCCGGTTGTCGTGCCGCAGCTGAACCAGCTCATCGGGATCTTCGCCGGTGCGCAGGGCGACGCTCCAGCCGCGGTCGCGCTCGAAAAAGCGCGCCACGTGGTCGCGCGTCAGGCACGGCGTGGCGAAGCGGTGGTGTCGGTTACGACCGAGCAGCGCGACGACGCGCTGGAAAGAGCGGCACCCGCGTTGCTCGCGCAACTGCCCGGCGCCGTCGGCGTCGTCAACTCGTTCGATCCTGGCAGTGCCAACGCCGTCGTTGGACGGCACGATCGCCTCCTCGCCGGGCGGCCCGAGATCGAAGAGGAGATCGGCGGCATTCGCTACCGCGTATCGCCAGCTTCCTTCTTTCAGATCAACGTCGACATCGTCGCGCGCATCTTCGATGCTCTCCACGATCGACTCGCAGACGCGAGCGAGGTCGTCGACCTCTACTGTGGCATGGGTACTTTCTCGCTGTTCTTCGCAAAGAGCGGCGCGCGCGTTTTCGGCATCGAGGAGAACGGCCGAGCGGTGGACGAAGCTGCGGCGAACGCGCGTCTGAACGGTCTTGAAGACCGCGTGCGCTTGCGTACCGCACGCGTCGAACGATGGGTCGGTTCGCCGGAGGGAACAAAAGCGCTCGCGGAGGCCGGCGTCGTTTTTCTCGATCCGCCCCGTAAAGGGAGCGACGACCTCACGCTGCGCGCGATTGCGTCCTCCAGCGTGCCGCGCATCGCGTACCTCTCGTGCGATCCGGCTACCCTCGCCCGGGATTTGAAGCAGCTCGTATCCAACGGATACGCCTTGCGTACCGTCCAGCCGTTCGACATGTTCCCGCAGACCGGCCACGTGGAAGTTCTCGTCGTCTTGGAAAGGCAGTAATGGGAGAGCGTATCGACGTTCGGTACGTCGCGAAGCTTGCGCGCATCGAGCTCACGGACGACGAGGTTGTGCGCTTCGGGGCGCAGCTGGGCGCCTTGCTCGAGCACGTGAACGCGCTCGGCGAGCTCGACGTGGCCTCGGTTCCCGCCACGGCACAGGTCGTTGAGTCGCGCAACGTTGCGCGCGACGACGAGCCACGGCCTTCGCTCGACCGCGAAATCGTGCTCGATGAGGCACCGCATCGTCAGGGCGCGTTTGTGCGCGTTCCGAAGATCCTGGTCGAATGAGCGAGCTCGTCGAGCGCGGCGCTGCCGAGATCGCCCGCGACGTCAACGCGAAACGCGTCTCAGCGCGCGAGATAGCGGACGCCGCGCTCGCACGCGCGGACGCCGTCGACGAGCGCGTCGGTGCGTACCTGCGCGTGCTCTACGACATCGCGCGGGAAACGGCAACGCGCGTGGACGAGCGCGTGGCGCGCGGCGAGAAGCTGCCGCTCGCGGGCGTGCCGTTCGCGGTGAAGGACAACATGTGCCTGAACGGCACGCGCACCACCTGCGCGAGCAGAATCCTGGAGCGCTGGACTGCGCCGTATACCGCGACGGCCGTGCAGCGCATGCTCGACGCCGGCTGCGTTCCGATTGGGAAGAGCAATCTCGACGAGTTCGCGATGGGTAGCTCGTGCGAAAACTCCGCACTCGGCGTAACGCGCAATCCCTACGACCTGGGGCGCGTGCCGGGTGGCTCGAGCGGTGGTTCCGCAGCGGCCGTGGCAGCGCGTGAGGCAGCTATCGGCATGGGAAGCGACACCGGCGGGTCGATTCGCGAGCCGGCGGCCTTTTGCAACCTGGTCGGCTTGAAGCCGACGTACGGGCGCGTCTCGCGCTACGGCTTGATCGCATTCGCCTCGAGCCTCGACCAAATCGGCCCGCTCGCGCGCAGCGTCGAAGACGCAGCGCTTGCCTACGACGCGATGGCGGGGCACGATCCGATGGATTCCACCTCGATCGCGAGCGAGGTCGAGCCTACCGCAACGGCGCTGCGCAACGATCTGCGGGGCTTGCGGATCGGGATCGTGCGGGAGTTCCCTCTCGATCCGCTTGGCGCGGAGATGAAGAGCGCGTACGAGCAAGCGTACCGCGACCTCGAAGCGCTCGGTGCATCACTCGTCGAGGTCTGCCTTCCGACCGCCGAGTACGGCTTGGCGACGTACTACCTCATCGCTCCTGCGGAGTGTTCTGCCAACTTGGCGCGTTTCGACGGCGTTCGCTACGGATCGAACGTCGACGCCGGCGACGTCGGAACGATGTACGAGAGGACCCGCGCGGCGGGCTTCGGCCCGGAGGTAAAGCGGCGAATTCTCATCGGTACGTATGCGCTCTCGAGCGGCTACTACGACGCGTACTACGTCCGCGCGCAGAAAGCACGAACGCTCGTCGCACGAGACTTCGCCAAGGCATTTACTTCCTGCGATCTCATTGCGTCGCCGGCGACGAGCTGCCCCCCGTTCGCCCTTGGAGCGAAGAGCGACCCGTACAGTATGTACTTGATGGATTACTACACGATCCCGATGTCCCTTGCCGGGGTGCCGGCGCTCTCCGTTCCCTGCGGTTGGGCACGGGAGGGCGGACGCACGCTGCCGCTCGGCTTGCAGCTCGTCGCACCGCACTTTGCCGAAGCGCTCCTCCTCGGTGCCGCCCACGCGTACGAAGGTGCCACGAAGCATGCCGGTACGTACGCGCCGTCTCTCGTCGCTGCAAGCGGAGTGGAATCGTGAGCGCGTACGAGGCCGTCGTCGGCATCGAGTGTCACGTGGAGCTGAAGACCCGAACGAAGATGTTCTGCGGATGCACGAACGCGTTCGGCGCGGAGCCGAACACGCAGGTCTGTCCTGTCTGTCTCGCGTTGCCGGGGGCGTTGCCTGTTCCAAACCGCGTCGCGATCGCCCAGACGCTTCGCGCGGGCGTCGCGTTCGGTGCGGACATTCCGGCGTTCTCGAAGTTCGACCGGAAGAACTACTTCTATCCGGACATGCCTAAGAACTACCAGATATCGCAGTACGACATGCCCCTCGTCGTCGGCGGCGAGGTACGTTACTGGCTCGAAGACGGCACGACGGGAAGCTGCCCGCTCGAACGGATTCATCTCGAGGAAGATACCGGAAAATCCACCCACGCAGGCTCCGGCGATGGGCGCATTGCCGGAAGCGCGTACTCGCTCGTCGATTTCAACCGTGCCGGCGTGCCGTTGATGGAGTGCGTCTCCGCGCCCGCGCTGCACGGGGCCGCGGAAGCCGTCGCGTTCCTCGCGTCGCTGCGACGGACGCTCCTGGAGCTCGGCGTGAGCGACGTAAAGATGGAAGAAGGCTCGCTACGCTGCGATGCCAACGTTTCAGTACGCCTCGTCGGCACGAGCCAGCTCGGCACGAAGGCCGAGATCAAGAACATGAACTCGTTCCGGTCGGTGCACAGAGCGATCGAGAGCGAGATCGATCGCCAGATCGCCCTGCTGGAAAAGGGCGAGCGCGTCATACAAGAGACGCGCGGCTGGGACGAGATTCACGGCGTGACGCATCCGATGCGCAGCAAGGAGGAGGCGCACGACTATCGATACTTTCCCGATCCGGATCTCGTGCCGCTCGAAATCTCCGCGAGCGACGTCGAGCGCATGCGCGCGGAGCTTCCGGAGCTGCCCTGGCAGCGCTTCGAGCGCTACACCGGGCGGTACGATCTCGGCGCAAAGCAGGCGACGCAGCTCATCGACAACCCGTCGCTCGCGCGGTATTTCGACCGCGTCGTCGAGCTCAGCCGTAATCCGCAGCAGAGCACGAACTTCGTCTTGGGCGAGCTCTCGCGACTCGCAAACGACACCGGCACTCCCGTCGCGGACTCGTCCATCGCGCCCGAGGCGCTCTGCGAGCTGATCGCCCTCGTCGAGGGGAAGACGATCAATTCGAAGATCGCAAAAGAGCTGGTCGAGCGTATGTGGGCTGGAGAAGGCTCCCCGAGGGCTATCGTCGAGCGCGAGGGGCTGGCGCAGACGAGCGATCCCGCAGCGGTCGACAAGATCGTGGAGGACGTGCTCGCAAGGAATGCCGACGTCGTCGCCGATTATCGCAACGGAAAGACGAGCGTCGCGGGATATCTCGTCGGCCAAGTGATGAAGGCATCGCGCGGGAAGGCCGATCCACAGCTCGTCGCCGAGCTCGTGAAGAAGCGCCTCGGCGCTTCGTAAGACCATGCCGTTTGCCGACGAGCGGACGCTCGAGGCGCTGGAGTTCTTCAGCGTGCGCGAGCGCGTCGTCGCGGCGACGCGCACCGAGCGCGGGCGATCGTACGCAGCGTCGCTGCTTCCGGACGACGACTACGAGCGAGTGCGCCTCGAGCAAGCACGAACGGCGGCAGCGCGCGAGCTCGTCGCGGCAGCGGATCTGCACGCGTTACCCGCCGTAGAGACGCAGCCCCTGACCGTGGCCGCCGCGCAGGGACGCGTGCTTTCGCCGCGCGAGCTGCGCCTGGTGGGCGAGGCGGTCGCGGCGGCGGCCGCTGCGTACCGCGCGGTGCGCGAAGATGCGGTGCTGCGCGAGATAGGCGGCGCGTATGCGTCGCTCGAGCCGCTACGGCGGGCGTTAGCCGATGCGATCGACGAGCGCGACGTCATCTTGGACCGAGCCTCACCCGCACTCAGCCGCATTCGTCGCACGCTGAAGCAGGCGCAGGAAGAGAGCCGGGAGCGCGTCGGCGCGATGCTGCGGGCGCAGAAATATGCGAGCGCGATTCAGGATGCGGTTGTGACGATTCGCGAGGGGCGCTTCGTCGTGCCGATCAAGGCAGAGTTCGCTCACGCCTTCCCCGGCATCGTGCACGACACGAGCGCGAGCGGGCAGACGCTCTTCGTCGAGCCGCTCGCAGCGCTGGAAGCGAACAATCGCGTGCGGACGCTGCGGCTCGAAGAGGAGCGCGAGATCGATCGGATCCTCGGGGAGCTCTCGCGCGGCGTCGGCGAGAACGCGACGCAGATCGAACGCAACGTTGAGATGCTCGCCACCGTCGATCTCTTGGTCGCAAAGGCGCGCCTCGCCATCGCACTCGACGCGGTAGCGCCGGAGCTGGACGAGGCGCCGCTGCTCGAGATCGGAAGCGGACGGCATCCGTTGCTCGGCGAGCGGGCAGTGCCGCAATCGCTGGTCTTAGACGACGCAACGCGGTTGCTCGTCATCAGCGGGCCGAACATGGGCGGCAAGACCGTCACGCTGAAAATGGTCGGGCTGTTCTTGGCGATGGCCTATGCAGGGATGCAGGTCCCCGCAGCGGCGGGAAGCCGCATCGGGCGATTCACGTGCCTCATCGCGGACGTCGGTGACGAGCAGTCGATCGCCGACAATGCGTCGACGTTCTCCGCGCATCTCGATCGCATGCGTGAGATTCTCGCGACGGCAAGCCAGACGTCCCTCTTCCTCGTCGACGAAATCGGTGCGGGCACGGAGCCGTCCGCCGGCGCGGCCTTAGCCGCGGCGATGCTCGAACGCCTTCTCGCCTCTCGAGCGCGTGGAGTCGTCAGCACGCACGCGACGGAACTCAAGCTCTTCGCGCACGCGGCGCAAGGTGCCGCGAACGCCAGCGTGCGCTTCGATCCGCATACGTTTTCTCCGACCTACGAGCTGGACGTCGGATCGCCGGGGCAGTCGTTCGCTTTTGCGCTGGCGCGTTCGCGCGGCATCGCGGGGGACGTCGTGGCGCGCGCGGAGAGCCTGTTGGAATCGGAAGAGCGAGAGTACGAACGCGCGCTCGAGGAGCTCTCGGCGCGTAACGCGGAGCTGCAGAGCGCGCGCGATGCCCTCGTGGAAGAGCGCCACGCGGCGGCGAGCGAGCGAGAACTTCTGCGGCGCCGCATTGCCGAGCTACGAGCGGAACAGGAACGGTTTGCCGCTCGCGCCGAGGAGCGATTGCAGCAGGCGCTGCGGGAGTTCATGAGCGACCTGCAGCGCCGCTCGCCAGAGAGCGCCAAGCGTCCGCGTCTGACGCCCTCGCAGAGCGCCGCGCTTTCGCGTACGCTCGAACAGATGCATCGCGATCTCGGCATGGGGGACGTGCGGGGTGAAGCGTCGCCGAGGGACCGCGTCGCTTTTCCGCTCAGCGGTATGCAATCGGAGCGGTCCGCCGCCTCGAGCGTGCGTTTCGATGCCGCCGTATCCGCGCGGCCCGAGCTCGACGTCCGCGGAAAGCGCTACGCGGAAGCCGAGCCGCTCGTCGATCGTTGGATCGACGAAGCGCTCCTCGGCGGGATCTCGCCCCTGCGCCTTATCCACGGGAAAGGGACGGGGATGCTCGGCCGAGGCTTGCAAGAGTTCTTGCGCGCGCACCCCGCCGTCGCGAGCGTACGCTACGGCAGCGAGGAGGAGGGCTCGCACGGCGTGACAATCATCGTTATGAACGATCGATGAGCCGACCGCAGCACTTCGCCGACGCCGAGTATCTGCTCGACGGATTCGCGCACGTCGAAACCATCGACGAGTTTCGCGAGCGCCTTCGTCTCGGGCGGCCGCTCAACGTCAAGCTCGGAATAGACCCCACGAGCCCCGATCTCCATCTTGGGTTCATGGTCGTGCTGCACGCCCTTCAGCGCTTCGCCGAGAGCGGTCACGCCGTGACGCTCATCATCGGCGACTTCACGGCGCGCATCGGCGATCCCAGCGGGAAGAAGGCCACGCGTCCGCAGCTGACCGCCGACGAGATCGAAGCGAACATGCAGACGTACCGACAGCAGGCTTCTCGCGTGCTCGATATGGAGCGCATTACGATTCGCTATAACTCCGAGTGGCTCGGTGCGCTCTCGGTTGCCGAGCTCGTGGCGCTCGCCGGAAAGACGACGGTCGCACAGATGCTGGAGCGCAACGACTTTCGCGAGCGCTACGAGAGCGGCGACCCAATCTCGCTGCACGAACTGCTCTACCCGATCGCTATGGCGTACGACTCGGTCGTCGTCAGGGCGGACGTCGAGCTCGGCGGCGTCGACCAATTATTCAACCTCCTCATCGGCCGCCACTATCAGCGCGAGCTCGGTCAGCCGCCGCAAGTCTGCGCGATGGTGCCGTTACTCGTGGGGCTCGACGGCGTGCAGAAGATGAGCAAGTCGCTCGGCAACTACGTCGGCGTCAGCGAGCCGCCCGAGACCCAGTTTGGCAAGCTCATGTCGCTGCCCGACGCGTTGATCCCAACGTACGCACGCTACGCAGCATTCCGCTCGCAGGAGAGCGTGGAGGCCTTGCGTCGGGACCTGGAGTCGCAACCTCAAAATGCGATGAACGCGAAGAAACAACTCGCCTACGAGATCGCCGAGCGCTACCACGGAGCCGATGGGGCGGCGCGCGCGCGCGCGTACTTCGAGCGAACGGTGCAGCGCAAAGAGTTTCCGGACGACGTCCCCGAAAGCATCGTGAACACGAGCACGCCGCTCATCAGCAGCGTGCTGGTTCGTTCCGGACTCGCGGGCAGCAAGCGCGAGGCAGAGCGCCTAATCAAGGGTGGCGGCGTTCGCATCGAGGGCATCGTGATAGCCGATCCTCACGCGGAGTGGCAATGGTGGGCCGAGCCGGTAAGAGTGTCGGTTGGAGCGCGAAGGTTTGCGCGGGTGAATGCCCGCTTGTCGGCGTCTTAACTGACGCTCTTGCCGAGCGCTAGGAGTTCGTCCGCGTTAAAGGTGTAATCGCGTTTGCAGTATTCGCAGCTCGCCTGCGTCGTGTCGTTCTCGCGCGCCATTTGGCGTAAGTCGTCCACGCCGAGCCCGACGAGCGCGGCCTCAACCTTCTCTCGCGAGCACAGACACGCGAAGCGAACGGCGAGCCTGCGATGCTCGCGCAGCTCGAGGTCGCCGGCAAGGGCGCGCACGAGGCCGTCCGAATCGGCGCCTTCGCTCATGAGTTGCGTGACCGGCCGCAGCGACTGCGCGCGCCGTTCGAGTTCGAGTACGGCCCGTTCGTCGGCGCCGGGCAGTACCTGCGCGAGGATGCCGCCCGCCGCAATAACGCCCTCGGGATTCGCGAGCACGCCGAGTGCGACGGCGCTCGGAATCTGTTCCGAGCGGACGAGATACGCTGCGAGGTCCTCAGCGATCTCCCCGGAGTGCAGCGCAACGATTCCCATGTACGGCTTGCCCGCTTCGTAGGTCTTCGTGATCTGGAGCGATCCGGAGCCGACCGCGCCCGCGACGTCGAACTTGCCGCGCGCGTTCAGCGGAAGATCGACGTGGGGATTGCGCGCGTAGCCGCGCGCGCCGACGGTGTTCTCGTCGAGCAGCCACGCGTCGGCAAAGAGCCCTTCTATGGGGCCGTCGGCCGCGATTTGGATCGATATGCGCTCCTTGCCCTTCAAGCTCGCGCCGAAGAGGACCGCGCCCGCGACGAGCCGCCCGACGGCCGCAGTTGCGAGGGGAGAGAGGTCGTGACGGTCGCGGATGACGCCCACGAGATCGGGGACGACCGCTCCGACCGCCGCGATGCCGGCAGAGGGGGCGTAGAGACTCGAAACGCGGTCGGGCACCGCGCGGTCTCGGCCGAGGGCTGTGTTATTTCCTCCCAGAAGGGAATGAGCGATGCGCGTTCTGGTCATCCATGGACCGAACCTTAACTTGCTTGGCGAGCGGCAACCGGAGATCTACGGATCGCAATCGCTCGCGGAGATCGATTCCGCGCTCGCGCGAGAAGGGCGGGAGCTCGGGCTCGAGGTGCGGTGCGTTCAGCATAACGGCGAAGGGCACATCATCGACGCGTTGCACGCAGCGCGCGGTGAATACGATGCCATCGTGCTCAACCCCGGTGCGTACGCGCACTATTCACATGCAATCGCCGACGCCGTAGCCTCCATCGGGATACCGGTCGTCGAAGTGCATCTCTCTAACATTGCATCCCGGGAGCCGCATCGTCGCGTGAGCGTTACGGCTGCTGCGTGCGCGGGGAGCATCAGCGGCTTTGGCCTTAGCTCCTATCTCATGGCGCTGCGAGCGGTGCGAGAAATCCACGGCAAATAGGGCGTTTTGCTGGGAATTGCGGGAGGAAGCACTGCCCTGCCTGCGTATAGGACTCGGCAGCCGGCACGATCTGCCGACCAGCGGTTCCCGCGTTATGAAGGAGATAGAGAGTTTGACGAAAGCCGATCTCGTTGATACCGTTGCCGACGAAGGCGAGTTGTCAAAGCGCCAAGCCGGTCAAATCGTCGATCTCATACTCGACGAAATCAAAACCGCGCTAAAAAAGGGCGACCGCGTCGCGCTCACACCGTTCGGAAGCTTCGTCGTTCGGTCGCGGAAAGCGCGCGAGGGACGCAACCCGAAGACGGGCGAGCGTATCAAGATTGCGGCGCGCAAAGTGCCGGCGTTCGTAGCCGGCAAGTCCCTCAAGGACGCCGTCGGCGGTTCCCGGCGCAAGTAAGACGTGAGAGGTCCTGAAACGGACCTCTCCCATTCCAACGCTGGGATGATGGTCACGATCCTGCTCTGCGACGCGGCCCAGGCCGTCGGAGGTAAGCTGTACGTCCTTGGAGGCGGGTGGTCGATTACCGGACCGCAGCCGGCTCCGATGGCCGTCGCCCTCAAGTTTTCCGTTCCATGGGCCGACGCGAACCGCCGCTTCAACATCCGTATCGTGCTCGCGGACGCAGACGGTCATGCCGTGCGCTTCCCGACGGGTCCCGACGGCGCGGATCAGAGCGTCGAGGTCCCGTTTGCCTTTGAAGCGGGCCGGCCGGCGGGGTTGGTTCCCGGCACGGCACTCGACGGTTGCTTCGCGGTGAACTTTCCGCCGATGCCGCTCGTGCCCGGGGCGCGCTACGAGTGGCGTGTCGAGGTCGAGGGCCGCTGCGAAGACGCCTGGCGCGTCCCGTTCTCGGTTCGACCGAACGCTTCGGGCGGGTTCTCTCCGACGTAACGCGAAATTTCAAAGTTCGTCGGGCCGTAGCGTAGCTTGGTTAACGCGCAACGCTGGGGGCGTTGAGATCGCACGTTCGAATCGTGTCGGCCCGACCATCCTTTTTTTTGCCAACGTGAACGAGAGTCAGCGTAGTGCGGCCAGCGAGTCTTTGAACGCCTGGAGGAACTCGCGTACGTCGCCGTCGTCGAAGACGAACGGCGGCTGAATGCGCAAGACGTTGCCGTAGCGGCCGCCCTTGCCGATGAGCACCTTGCGCTCGCGCATCTCCTCGAGCATCTTCGTTGCGAGATCGGGCGCGGCGCGTTTGCTCGCGCGATCCTGCACGAGCTCGACCCCGATCATGAGACCCTTTCCGCGCACTTCACCGATTGCGTGAAAGGTCGTCGCAAGGTCGCGTAATCCCGCCATCAACGTCTCTCCCTGGCGCTTGCAGTTGGCGATGAGATCGCGTTTCTCGACGACGTCGATGGTCACGAGCGCAGCGCGCGTCGCTATCGGGTTTCCGCCGAACGTGTTGATGTGCGGGCCCTTGAAGGTGTCCGCCAGCTCCGGGCGCGTGATCGTGATCCCGATCGGGAAACCGCTCGCGAGACCTTTCGCCGACGTGATGATGTCCGGAACGACGCCGTACGAGGAGACCATGCCGAACCAGCCGTCGCCGAGGCGTCCCCATCCGGTTTGCACTTCGTCGGCGATGAGCAACGTGCCGTACGGCGCGAGCGTCTCCTTGAGCACGTGGAAGTACTCGGGCGGAGGTGCGACGATGCCGCCGACGCCGGAGATCGTCTCTGCGATCATCGCGGCGGGGGCGCCGTCAGTTTGCGACTCGACGACGCGCTTTGCGTACTTCGCGCATGCGATCCCGCACGACGGATACGTCATTTCGAGCGGGCAGCGATAGCAATACGGATTGGGAAGGAACGCGACGTGCGGCATCTGCGTTGCAAAATTGCGCCATTGGCTTTGGCCGGCGAGCGCGACCGTGTACGCCGTGCGCCCGTGATACGCGTGATCGAGCGAGAGCAGATCGACGCTCTTCTTGGACGTGCGCGCGATGAGCGTCGCCATCTCATTTGCCTCGGAGCCGGAGTTCGAGAAGAAGGACTTCGTCATGCCCTGCGGCGCGATCTCCGCAACCTTTTCGGCGAGATCGAGCATCGGTTCGTTCAGGTAGAGCGTGGACGTGTGGATGAGCTCCTTCGCTTGCTCCGCCACGGCTTGGGCGACCGGCGTGTCGCCGTAGCCCAGCGTGTTCGTGCAGATACCGGCGAAGCCGTCGAGATACTCGTTGCCGACGTCGTCGCGCAGGCGCGAGCCCTCGCCGCTGACGAGCGTCAGCGGTTGCTCGTAGTACGTTTGCTGCGCGGGAAAGAAATGGCGCTTCGCGCGCTCCGCGTTGTTCTGCATCGTTTTCACGGTCGAGAAACCTCCGGTGCCGGTGCGGCCCAGGTCACGTCGGGATGAGCGAGGGTAGTTTCGACGCGGGTGAGCGCGTCGTACTGTTCTTGCGAGATGCGCGAGCGGCTGCCCTGCATCAGCAGCGCGTACGCAACGAGGCCGCCGGCCAAGCTCAACGCCCACCCGCCCGACGACAAGCGGGTGAAAAAGCCGTTGAGACCTCCCGCCCACGGATGGCTCGGGTCGAGCGCAACGGCGCCGCCGGCCGCCAGCATCCAGCCGATGGCGAGAGCCGCGAGGGCGAAGGGATTGACGCCGCCCGCGTAGCCGTAGGCGCCTTTGGGCGCGTAGAGTTGCCCCAAGTCGAGGCGCCGCTTGCGCACGAGCCAATAATCTGCGATCGCGATTCCGTCGAATGCGCCAAGCATCGCACCGTAGGCGCCGAGCCAAACGAATATGTAGTTCGTGAAGCTCGAGAGCAGGTACCACGGCTGCATGACGAGCGAGAGGAGACCCGTGAAGACGGCGCCGAGTGCGAAGGACACGTGCTTGGGTGCGAGGTTCTCGAACGCGCGCGCCGGCGCCATGACGTTCGCTCCGACGTTGATCGTCACGGAAGAAAGAATGATGACGATTCCGGCAACGACGACGACGGGCGTTGGAAACTTCACGATGAGCTCCACCGGATTCCAAAGCGCCGTTCCGAAGAGTGCGACGGTTGCGGACGTCACGACGATGCCGACGAAGGAGAAGAGCGCCATCGTCAGCGGCATCGAGAAGATCTGTCCGCGAACCTGCGCGCGTTGCGAGGTCGCGTAGCGCGTGTAGTCGGGAATGTTCAACGCGAGCGTCGCCCAGAACGCGATGACGCCGACAACCGAGGGAGCGAAGCTCGTCCAGAAGGCCGCGCCGTGGATCTTTGCCGGTTGCGCGAGCAGCGGCCCGAAGCCGCCTGCGGCGTGAACCGCCCAAGCGATGAGCGCGATTGCGCCGAGCGCGAGCGTTGGGGCGGAGAGCTGCGCGAGCCTTCCGATCGCCTGCGGCCCGCGCATCGCGACGAGCACGTTGATGGCCCAGAAGATCGCGAACGCGATGCCGAGGTGCCAGGCGAGGTCCGTCCACGAAGGCACGATGCGCGTCAGGATTGCATCGAGCGCTTGACCTGCAAACCAGGAGTTGATGCCGAACCAGCCCGCTGCAATGACCGCACGCGCGAGCGCCGGAACGTGCGCGCCGCGCGTGCCGAACCACAAGCGCGCAAACACGGGATAGGGAATGCCGAACTTGGTTCCTGCGTGCGAAACGAGAAGAATCGCCCCCATGACGACCGTGCTGCCGACGAGAATGGTAAGCACGGCCTCCCACCAGTTCATGCCCAGCGCGATCATGGATGCCGCGAGCGAGTACGTCGGCAAACAGATGCACATCCCGATCCATAGCGACGCAAACTTCGAAGCGGGCCACGAGTGCTCGGCGAGCGAGCACGGTCGCAAATCTTCGTTCCACATGGAGTGGTTCTGCGCGGCAGCGGCTTCCGCGGCGTCGGTGAGGACGACGACGTCCCCCACCTGCACTTGCGTCACGGGGCGACCATCTCGTCGTACGCGTCGGGACGGCGATCGCGATAGAATTGCCACGTGTCGCGGACCTGGCGAATCACGTCGCGATCCATCGCGCCGACGAGCACTTCGTCTTTGTCGCGGCTCGCAATTGCGACGATCTGTCCGCGCGGATCGACGAGATACGATTGACCGTAGAACTCGCCCATGTTCCACGGTGGCTCGATGCCGACGCGATTGATCGCGCCGACATAATATCCGTTCGCGACGGCGTGCGCTGGCTGCTCGAGCTTCCAGAGGTACTCGGAAAGGCCCGCAACCGTCGCTGACGGGTTGAAGACGATCTCCGCTCCGTTGAGACCGAGAATACGCGCGCCCTCGGGAAAGTGCCGGTCGTAACAAATGTAGACGCCGACCTTTGCAAAGGCGGTATCGAATACCGGAAAGCCGAGATTCCCCGGACGAAAATAGTACTTCTCCCAGAAACCGCACCCCGGCGGCCCAGCCTGCACCTGCGGAATGTGGTGCTTGCGATACTTGCCCAGATACGTTCCGTCGGCATCGATCACGGCAGCCGTATTATAGTAGAAGCCGGGAGCCTCGATTTCGTACATCGGCACGACGAGCACGATGCCCAGCTCCTTGGCGAGCCGCTGCATGAGCTTCGTCGTCGGTCCGTCGGGAATGTACTCCGTCGCCTCGTACCACTTCGGCGTCTGCTCGGTGCAGAAGTACGGGCCGTAAAAGATCTCCTGCAGGCAGACGATCTGCGCGCCTTTTTGCTTCGCCTCGCGAATCATGCGCTCGTGCTTGGCAATCGCCGCTTTCTTGTGCTCCTCGACGGGACGGCTTCCTTCGACGTCGTTGTGCGCCTGAATCAGCGCAATCGTAACCGTGTTGTTCATGCAAAAACCTACAGCTGCACCGGGTAGAAACGGGCGCTCTTCATGTGTTTGCCGGCGCCTTTTGAGCCGACGAACGCGTCGCCGTCTGCGACCATGCGCCCGCGCGAAAATACGTAACGGGGGCGACCCTTCACCGTCATGCCTTCGAAGACGTTGTTGTCCACGTTCATGTGGTGCGCCTTTGCCGAAATCGTGCGCCGCACCGCGGGATCCCAGACGACGACGTCGGCATCGCTTCCGACGGCGATCGTCCCTTTGCGCGGGAAGAGCCCAAAGAGCTTCGCCGGGTTCGTCGAGCCGAGGGCGACGAACGCGTTCAAGCCGAATACGCCGCCGTTCACGCCGACCTCGTAGAGAATCGCGAGCCGGTCTTCGATCGTCGGCGCGCCGTTGGGAATCTTCGAGAAGTCGCTCTTGCCGAGATCCTTCTGGCCGCAGAGGTTGAAGGAGCAGTGATCCGAGCCGAAGCTCTGCAGTTCCATGTTCTTGAGCTTGTGCAGGAGGACGCTCTGGTTCCATTTTTCGCGGATCGGCGGCGAGAGCACGTACTTTGCGCCTTCGAAGTTTGGCCGCTCGTAATCGCTGAAGTCGCAGACGAGATACTGCGGGCACGTCTCGCCGTAGATCGGTAGGCCGCGCTTGCGGCCGTCGCTGATGGCGTCGGCGGCCATCGCTGACGACACGTGCACCACGTAGAGCGGTGCGCCGGCGATCTCCGCCAAGCGAATCGCGCGATGCGTCGCTTCGCCTTCGCACTCGACGGGGCGCGTAAGCGCGTGCCACTTCGGTTCGGTCTTTCCCTGCGCGAGCGCTTGTTTGGTAATGACCTCGATCACGTCGCCGTTCTCGGCGTGCACTTGAACGAGGCCGCCTGCGTCGCGACAGCGTTGCAGCGTCTTGAAGATAGTCTCATCGTCGACGTAGAGGACGTGCTTGTACGCCATGAAGACCTTGAACGAGTTGACGCCCTGCTCGTCGATCATCTTTGGAATCTCGGCCATGGTTTCGTCGCGGCCGTCGGCGATCGTCAGGTGAAAGGCGTAGTCGATGCACGCTTTACCCGACGCCTTCTCGTGCCACGTTTCGACCGCCTCGAGCAGCGATTTTCCGCGCGTATGGAGCGCGAAGTCGACGATCGTCGTCGTGCCGCCCATCGCCGCGCCGCGCGTCCCGGTTTCGAAGTCGTCGGCGGTAACGGTGCCGCCGAAGGGCATGTCGAGATGCGTGTGCGGATCGATGCCGCCCGGAAAAACGTACGCATCGCTTGCGTCGACGATCGCGTGCCTCTCCGCCGGTAAGCTGCGGCCGATCGCGCTGATGCTCTCGCCTTCGACGAGCACGTCCGCGCAGTACGTGTCGACCGCCGTAACGACGGTACCGCCTTTGATTAACGTTCCCATCTATTCTTTGGTCGTCCTACGATGGTGCAAGCGCGTTCCTCTCTTTCCATGATTGCGACGGCAAGCCGGCATCGACGCGAAGCATGTCGATGCAGTCGACGGGGCAGACCATCATGCATAAGTTGCAGCCGACGCAGTGGTCGGCATCGACGACGAGGTCGTAGGTACCGTTGTTGCCGTGCGCGACGCGATCGATGCACTGATGCGCCGCGTCCTCGCAAGCGATGTAACATTTATTGCAGTGGATGCACCGGGACTGGTCGATCTCGGCGACGATCTTGTAGTTGAGATTGAGATTCTCCCACGTCGTGATCGTGTCGCGCGATTTGCCGACGAGGTCGCGAACGGACGCGATGCCTTTGGCGTCGAGGTAATCATTGAGGCCTTCGATCATCTCGCGCACGATGCGAAATCCCGAGTGCATGACGGCGGTGCAGACTTGGACGTTCGTCGCGCCAAGGAGGAGAAACTCGGCCGCGTCGCGCCACGTCTCGACGCCGCCGATTCCCGAGATCGGAATCCCGACCTCCGGATCGCGCGCGCAGTCGCTGACCATGTTGAGCGCGATCGGCTTGACCGCCGGGCCGCAGTATCCGCCGTGAGAGCTCTTGCCGTCGACGTGCGGGATCGGCTTCCACGACTCGAGGTCGATGCCCATGACGCTGTTGATCGTGTTGATGAGGCTGATGGCGTCGGCGCCGCCGCGCGCCGCGCCGCGTGCAGGGAAGCGCACGTCGGTAACGTTCGGCGTGAGCTTGACGATGACGGGAACGCGCGCCGCTTCCTTGACGTACGTCGTGACGCGCTCGATGAGATCTGGATGCTGCCCCACCGCGGCGCCCATGCCGCGCTCGCTCATGCCGTGCGGGCATCCGAAGTTGAGCTCGAAGCCGTCTATCTCGACTTCTTGGACGCGCTTCACGAGTTCGTGCCACGGCTTGCGCTCGCAGACTTCCATCAGCGACGCGACGATGGCACGATCCGGAAACGCTTTCTTGCACTCCGCGATCTCTTTGAGGTTCTCGTCGAGCGGCCGATCGGTGATGAGCTCGATGTTGTTCATCCCGACCATCCGGTGCTCGCGGTAGTTGAGGCCCGCGAAGCGCGACGTCACGTTGACGATAGGCGTGCCCAGCGTCTTCCAAACCGCGCCGCCCCACCCTTGCTCGAAGGCGCGCTGCACCTGATAGCCGCTGTTCGTCGGCGGCGCCGAGGCGAGCCAAAATGGATTGGGGCTCCGAATCCCCGCCAGGTTACTGCCGAGATCGGCCATGTGGCACCTCATGTGAGAGCAGCTCGTGCACCGAGCGCGCCGCGGTCTTCCCTTGTTCGGCAGCCTCGACGACCATCGCTTCGCGCACGCCTTTCGCGAAGATGCAGTCGCCGGCTGCAAAGACGCCCTCACGCGTCGTGCGCAGCGATTCGTCGACGCGGACCACGCCGTTGTCGTGGGCGACGCCGAGCGCGTCGATGGCGTCGAGCAGGCGGTTCTGCCCGATCGCGCTGATGACCGTGTCGCACGGCGCGACGAAGGAGCCCTCGCCGTCGGTGCGCGCGAGTTCTAAGCCCACGACACCGCCGCCCTCGGCGATCACGCGCTTGGGCGCGCAGTGGAAGCGAAACTCGATGCCCTCTTCCTTGGCAAAATCGTACTCGAACTCATACGCGGGCATCTCCGCTTCGCCGCGGCGATAGTACATGGTGACGTTCTCCGCGCCGAGGCGCTTCGCGCACGTGAGCGCGTCGATCGCCGTATTCCCAGCGCCGATCACCGCGACGCGATTGCCCAGTCCCGGAGCTTCGCCCGTCGTCTTTGCGCGTTCAATGAACGCGAGCGCGTCCCACACGTGCTCTTGGCCGGGAATGCGCAGTTGCGGTACCTCGCCCATGCCGCAGGCGAGGATCACCGCGTCGTACTCGGCTACGAGCGACGCCGCAGATACGTCGTCGCCGACGCGCGCGCCCGTGCGCACCTCGCACCCGAGCTCGATGACCTGTTGCGCCTCCCACAGCGCGACGTCCGTGGAGAGCCGAAAGGGTACGATGCCGAACGTGTTCAAGCCGCCGAGCTGTTCGCGCGCTTCGAAGATCGTCACCGCGTGGCCGTACCGGCGCAGATCGCGCGCCGCGGCGAGGCCCGCCGGGCCGCCGCCGACGACCGCGACGCGCTTACCCGTCGGAGCGCCCGCTTCGAAGACGCGCGTGCCCGCTTCGCGAACGACGTCGGTCGAGTACCGCTGCAGATCGCCGATGCGAATCGGCGTGTCGCTCTCCGTGTTGTACACGCACGCGCCTTCGCACAATTCGTCGACGGGGCAGACGCGAGCGCACGACGCACCGAGCGGATTCGCGTCGAGAATGGTGCGCGCGCTGCCCTTGACGTTTGCGTCGGCGATCTGCGCGATGAAGCGCGGAATGTCGATGTGCGTCGGGCACGCGCGCGTGCACGGCGCGTCGTAGCAGTAGAGGCAGCGGTTCGCTTCGATGGAAACTTCGAGCTTCGAGAGCTCCTTGTGAATCGGTTTTCCCGGAAAACTGCCTGCCGGTGTCACTTGTGCGTCGGGAAACCGAGATTTATGCCGGCATTGCTCTCGTGCCAGCGGCTCGTGACGACTTTCCCGCGCGTGTAGAAGCGGAACGCGTCGGGGCCGTACACGTGCAGGTCGCCGAAGAGCGACGATTTCCAGCCACCGAACGAATAGTACCCGACCGGCACCGGGATCGGCACGTTGATGCCGACCATTCCGGCCTGCACCTCGCTTTGGAAGAGCCTCGCGGCGCCTCCGCTACGCGTGAAAATGGACGTACCGTTACCGTACGGGTTCGCGTTGACGATCGCGAGCGCGTCGTCGAGCGACCCCGCGCGCACGTTGACGAGCACGGGTCCGAAGATCTCGTCGCGGTAAATCGACATCGCCGGCGTCACGTTGTCGAAGAGCGTTGGCCCGATGAAGAACCCGTTCTCGTAACCGGGGACGCGCAGCGCGCGCCCGTCGGCCAGGAGGGCCGCGCCTTCCTTTATGCCGCTGTCGATGTACGAGAGAATGCGTTCGCGCGCGGCCGGCGTCACGACCGGCCCCATGTCATTTGCGGGGTCGTGTCCGGCGCCGACCTTGAGCTTGTCGATGCGCTCGAGAATGCGCTGGAGCAGCGGCTTCGCGCAGTCCCCGACCGTTACGCTCGCGGAGATCGCCATGCAGCGCTGCCCCGCCGAGCCGTATCCGCTCGAGACGAGCGCGTCCGCGGCGGCGTCGAGATCCGCATCCGGCATGACGACGAGGTGGTTCTTCGCTCCCCCGAGCGCCTGTACGCGCTTGCCGTTCTTCGCCGCGGTCTCGTAGATGTAGCGCGCGATGGGCGTCGACCCGACGAATGAGACGGCGTTGACGCGCGGGTGCGCGAGCAGCGCGTCGACGGCGACTTTGTCGCCGTGCACGACGTTGAGCGCACCGTCGGGCAAACCCGATTCCTGCAGCAGTTTCGCGAGGAACAGAGACGCCGACGGGTCGCGCTCGGACGGCTTGAGCACGAACGTGTTACCGGCGGCGAGCGCCGGCGCGAGCATCCAGACCGGCACCATCATCGGAAAGTTGAACGGCGTGATGCCGGCGCAGACGCCGACCGGCTGCCGCAGCGAATACGTGTCGACGTTGGTCGAGACGTTCTCGCTGAGCTCGCCTTTGAGCAGCTGCGGCAAGCCGCAGGCGAAATCGATGACCTCGAGCGCGCGAGCGACCTCGCCCGCAGCGTCGGTGACGATCTTGCCGTGCTCGCTGGAAACAATGCGCGCGAGCTCGTCGGCGTGCGCGCGTACGCGCTCGCGAAAGGCAAAGAGCACTTCGGCGCGTTTGCCTAGCGGCGTGCGGCTCCACTTCGGAAAGGCGTCTGCGGCCGCGCGCACCGCAGCGTCGATCGCTGCCTCGTCGGCAAATGCTACGCGCGCTTGGACCTGTCCGCGCGCGGGATCGTAAATATCCCCGAAGCGCACCGCATCGTCGCCCGCGGCTCGGCCGCCGACGAAATGCCCCACACTGCGAAGCCGAGCGGGTGCTTCCATAAGACTTCCTTAATATGACGACGGTGAAGGCTTATCCTCGGGCGGCGCTCCTTCGCATCGCAACGCCGCTCGGCCGCGATCTGCGCATCGGCGTCGCAGGCGGCCACGTCGTCTCCAGCTGCTTCACGCGTCACCGGTCCCCCGTCACCCCGAGCAACGTCCCTGTCACCCCGAGCAACGTCCCTGTCACCCCGAGCAACCTCCCTGTCACCCCGAGCGTGTTCCGCCGTGTCATCCTGAGCTTGTCGAAGGACGACACAAAGCTTATGCGGCAAGCAAGGCGCGAAGTCGACCTCTATTTCAAAGGAAAGCTCGACCGCTTCACCTTGCCGCTCGCGCTCGACGGTACGCCGTTCGAACGCGACGTGTGGCGATGCGTCGCGAACCTCGCGTTCGGCGAGTTCGTCTCCTACGCCGACGTCGCGCGCGCTGTCGGCAGACCATTCGCGTACCGCGGCGTCGCGCGCGCGATGGGAAGCTCGCCGCTCGATCTCTTCGTTCCGGCGCATCGCGTCGTCGGCGCCGACGGCAAACCGCGCGGCCTCTCCCCGAAGGGCACGCGCGCGTGGTTCATTCGTTTTGAGCGAAACGCGACGAGCCCGGCACGTTGATGCCATCGATCGCGTCGATAGCCCCGACGATCGAGACGCCTCGCCTGCGCCTGCGTCGTCATGAAGTTGACGACTACGAAGCGTCGGCCGCCATGTGGGCCGATGAAATCGTCGTGAGGTATATCGGCGGGCGTCCGTCAACGCGTCCGCAAGCTTGGGCGCGGGTCCTGAACTACGCCGGTCTGTGGGCGATGCTCGGCTTCGGCTACTGGGCGATCGAGGAGCGATCGACGGGTACGTTCGTGGGTGAAGTCGGTTTCGCGGATTTCAAGCGTGATATTGCACGGTCGATGCGTGACGTACCGGAAGTAGGCTGGGCGCTCGTTGCGTCGGCGCACGGCAAGGGCTACGCAACGGAGGCGGTTGGCGCGGCAGTGGCCTGGGGGGACGCTAACCTCGCGTCGACGCGAACCGTATGCATGATCGATCCGGAAAACGCCGCCTCGATACGGGTCGCGCAGAAATGCGGTTTCGCACAGTTTGAAAAAGCGAGCTACAACGACCAGCCGGTCTTATTTTTCGAGCGTCGCTCGCAAGGCCGGGAAGCGACCATGCGGGAGCGAAAATCTCGGCCGTAGATAGGGAGGAGATCCGATGAAATTCATCTCGGCGGCGAGCGGTTTGGCGATCGCCTTGATCTTCGCGTTGCAAGCGCCGGTTGCGGCAGGCTCCGCGCGCCATGCGCGCCTTACCGTCTCGTGGACTTCCCGAGAGACGTGGACGGGCCCCGACTCAAAAGGCACCACGCTGGTGAGGAGCAGTTATTCAACCACGGTCGTGTTCGACGCAACGGGCAGCTTCGGCAAGGTGCTGGGTCCGTCGCGCGAATCGGCGTTCGTTTCGATGACGGGCTCGGGCGATCCGACCCCAGATTGGCACTGGAACGAAGTCTATGCCACCAGCATCGTCGACACCACCGGTCGGGAGACGCAACACGGCACCGCGACGGCTGGCGTGAGTTTGCTCGACGATTTTTCGCCGAGTGGCCAGGGTTTGGGATTTCGGCTGCAGGTAATTGCGGCGCATCTCAAAGGCCAGTGCACGGCCACACACAATCTGCCATGCGGGGACATGGCTATGACCGTTCAAAGCGACGGCAAAACGCCGCCAACAGTTACGCAGTCGATCGACGTCACTTCGGCTCCGCCGCCGTCAGGCGCGGGTACGCCGACCTACCTTACGCCGTTTTCGGGTGCAACGAGTAGCGGCAGTCCGCGAACGGGATACCATTTCAACATCAACGGGACCAAGGAGTGGAATATTGGGCAGATCCATTACAAATGGCAAGTCCAGGCGGATGCGACCATCACGTTGGTTTGATTTTCCCGACCGCGGCATTCTAATTGGAGCAGAACCATGACGCTCAAGACCGAGCAGAAGATCGCGCCACTATTGTGGTTCAACGACGAAGCGGAAGAGGCGGTGAACTTCTACGTCTCGATCTTCAAGGATTCGAAGATCGATAGCATCAGCCGCTACGGCGACGCGGGTCCGGGCCCCAAGGGCACGCCGATGATGATCGAGTTCCAGCTCGAAGGGCAAGACTTCATGGCGCTCAACGGCGGCATCGTCGGCGAAGTGCCGTCGGGCCACACGCCGCCGCGCGGCGGCATCGCGCTCTTTGTCACGTGTGAGACGCAAGCCGAGCTCGACTGCATCTGGGAAAGCCTCGCGCAAGACGGCGAGATCAGCCGGTGCGGCTGGCTCACCGACAAGTTCGGCTTCACTTGGAACGTCGTGCCGAAAGGAATGGGCGAGTACCTCGGCCATCCCGATCCGGAAAAGCGCGAGCGCGCCATGAAGGCGATGCTTCAAATGAAGAAGCTCGACCTCGACGCGCTGCGGGCAGCGGCGGAATGAGCCGCACCGGTCGCGGTGCGGCTCTAGCGTTCTAAGGCTGCGCCGGCGCCATCGGGTGCGCGTGCATGCGCATCATCATCATCATTTGCATCATCGGCGGACCGGGAAGCAAGCCGCGTAGGAGCGCTGCGCCGGCATCGGGTGCGTGACGCCGGTGCTCGTGCTCGCCCATCGTGCCGGCGTGCATGGCGACGACTCGCCCTTGCATGCCGCCTGCTTGCGACTGCATCTGTGCGCGCATCTGCTGCATTTGCGCGCGCATCTGTTCCATCGCGGAGCGTTGTGCGGCGAAGATCGCGTCCTTTTCCGAGGTCGTGAGGATCGCGTCGATCCGGCTGACGGCGTAGCGTCGATCCGGCGTCGTCGCGACCGCGAGCTCTCCGAGAACGCGGCCGACGAACGCACGATGCGCGGGCGTCAACGCCGCAAGCATCGTCGCGCGCGTCGCGCGATGGATGGTTGCGAGCTGCTCGTGAAACCGGCGAAACGCCGCCATGTGCGCTCGCATCAGCTCCGGTGACATGCGCGCCGGCGCCGCCGGACTGGCGGCAGGCGCGGCCGGGGGTGGACTCGAGGTCTGCGCGGCGACGAGCGCCGGCGCAAAACCGAGGGTAAGAAGTAGGGCGAAAACCTTAACGTTCATGCCTTGCTTGTACGCTTGCTCGCATAGAGTTTGCTGTGATAGCGTGTGGCTGTGGAACGCGTTCGATTAAAAGTTGCCGACGGCTCGACGATGGAGGCGGTCGTCGAGCGTCCGACGAGCAAGGCTGGCGCAGGCTTGCTCGTGCTGCAAGAAGCGTTTGGCGTGAATGGGCACATCCGCAACGTTGCGCGCCGCTACGCCGATCTCGGCTTTACGGCGATCGCGCCAGAGCTCTTTCACCGCACGGCCCCCGCCGGCTTCGAAGCGGCCTACACCGAGTTCGATTCCATCCGCGAGCACATGGCGGCGCTGACGCCGCAGGGGCTTGTGGCCGACATGCGCGCCGCCTATGAGTGGCTTGCGGACGAGGCGCAGATCGCGCCGGAGCGCATCGCCGCCGTCGGCTACTGCATGGGCGGACGCTGCGCGTACCTTGCCAACGGCGAGCTTGCGCTGGCGGCCGCGGTCTCATATTACGGCGGCGGCATCGCACCCGATTTCCTCGACCGTGCGGGCAAGCAGCACGGGCCGCTGCTAATGTTCTGGGGCGGCCTCGACAAGCATATTTTGCCCGAGCAGTATCGTGCGGTCGCCGACGCGCTCACCGCGGCCGGCGTCGACCACGAGCAAGTCGTCTTCGCGAAAGCCGATCACGGCTTCAACTGCGACGAGCGCCCCGCATACAACGCGAGCGCCTCTCGTCAGGCGCTCGCGTTGGTTCTAGAGTTTTTCCGCGCGCGCGGGGTGCTCTAAAAGCCTCCGACTCTGCGAAGCCGTTCGTTCGAGTTGTTCATGATATAGATCTTGTCGGCGTGGCGCATGCCCAGCGCCTTCTGGTCGTAGATCACGGCGACGTAACGCCCCGGTCGCAAGTACGTCATCTGGTACGTCGTCCTTCCGTCGTCGGAGAAGAGCTGGTAAAAGTGCGGAAGGAGCTCGAAACTGAGAATCTGACCGCTATGTGGATCGCGAATCTTGAGGTTGGTCGTCGAAACGTGCACGACTTCGCCGTAGAACACGTTTGAAGCGAGGGCAGCCTGCGGCGCGAACAGCACTACTGCCGCGACCAGCGCGATCGCCAACGTATGGAGTTTGATGCGTCTCATGGGCTCCTTCTACCCGAAAAGGCGGGCGTCCACACGCTCGGGAAGAGGCTTCGATGCAGGCTACGCTCTTCGCCGACGGCGGCTCGCGCGGTAATCCCGGCCCCGCGGCGAGCGGGGCCGTGCTCGTCGGACCGCAGGGCGAGATCCTCGACGAGGTGGGGCACTACCTCGGACGCGCGACGAATAACGTGGCGGAATGGACGGCGCTGTGCATCGGCCTGGAGGCTGCGGCGCGTCGCGGCATTCGGACGCTCGCGGTGCGTCTGGATTCCGAGCTCGTCGTCAAGCAGCTGCTCGGCGAATATCGCGTGAAACACGTAGACTTGCAGCCGCTGCATCGGCGCGCCATCAGCCTGTTCAAAAAGTTCGAGCACGTCGACGTCGCGCACATTCCGCGCGCGAAGAACAAGCTCGCCGATCGCCTCGTCAATCAGGTTCTCGACGCGAAGGCGCGCGCCGACGAAGAAGCGAGCATGATGTGAGCCGGCGCTTTCCCATCGGCCTGGCCATCGCAATTTTCGCCGTCGTAGCGCTCGGCTTGACGTTGCGCTTCGTTCCGCCGCTCGAGTTCGGCCGCATCACGACGGTCGCCGGCGTGAAGAGCGCCCCGAGCGACGTCTACGCGTCGCTCGACATTCGCTACGACCGTCCGCCCATTTATAGCGAGACGTACGAAGTGCGCGATAACAACGGTGCATCGAGCTACCGCTACGCGATCGTACGCGCCGACGGACCGCGCACGCGCGAGCGCGTCACGATCGAAGCGCCGCCACACGCCACGTACGAAGTAAGCTTCTTCCTGGGGCGGCTCCAGAGCGACGGCATCTGGGATATCCCGAGCCGTCCTCCGCGCGGAGACACCGCGGTGACGTACGCGATAACCGTGCGCCAAACCGAAACGTTCCAGCATGGCGCGCGCACCGTGACGTTCACCGATCCGCACTACTGGGCGACGAGCGCCGGGCACGAGTTCCACATCCATCTCTCGCCGAAGGGGCCGCTGCCGAACATCCTCCAATTGCAAGGCACGAGCATTCGCGATCCGCGCTACGAGGCGATCGTCGCGGACTTCCGCAGCTTCGGACCGCCGCAGTTCCGGGCCGAGATCGCGCGAGCGCGCGCGAAAGCGCACCTGTGAGAAGAACCGCCGCGAGTGCGGTCGTCCTCACGATCGTAGCGCTTGCGCTTTTCGGTGCGTACGAGTACGCGGAGAGTCCGGCGAGCCAGCTCTTCGGCGCGACGGTCGTGAGCGGGCCGCCCGGCCGTCACGTCGTCGCTCTCACCTTCGACGACGGTCCGAATCCGCCGTATACGAATCGCATTCTCGACGTCCTCGAGCGCGAGCACGTGCGCGCGACCTTCTTCGTCGTCGGACGCGCGGTGGCGGCGTATCCCGCACTCGTGCGTCGCGAAGCGCGCGACGGCGACGCGATCGGCGACCACACGTGGGATCACGCGCACCTGATCGTCATGGATGGCGCGCAGATCGCGCGCTCGCTCGAGCGCACGAACGACGCGATCGCCCGTGCGACCGGAGCGCGCACGACGCTCATGCGCCCACCGTTCGGCGCGCGCGATTGGCTCGTCCTGGCGCAAGCGCGCCGGCTCGGCTACACGCCCGTGATGTGGTCGGTGCCGCTCGCACGCGATTGGCAGAACCCACCGCCGCAGGTCGTCGCCGAGCGCGTGTTGCGCTACGTGCGCAACGGCGCGATCATCGTCTTGCACGACGGAAACCGCGGGCTGCTCTGCGCCCGCGATCGCCTTCCCGCGCGCGAGTGCGATCGCAGCGCCGCCGCCGGAGCGACGCGCTTGATCGTCGAGGCGCTCAAGCGCCAAGGCTACGGCTTCGTAACCATTCCGCAGCTTCGTGCCGCGAAGAGCGCGTCTGCGTACGCGACGAACTCCTCCAACTAAAAAGGATCGCTACGCATAGAGCCTGCCGCGCCACCGGATGAAGCCGCCCGGGTGGCGTCCGCTCGGATCGTGGTGCGTCCAGTGAACGCGGGGTATCTGGCCTGGGTCGTGCACCATCACGCCGGCGACCTCGACGCTATCGCCTCGCCGAACCGGAATCGACGGGGCGAGGCTCACGTTGTCAATCACCTCGATCGGACCCGCGGCGCTGCGCACGGAGAACGACTCGTGCTCGGCGTGGCTGCGGTGTCCGTAGAAGAAGTGGGGCGGCCCGTCGACAGTGGCGGTGAAATCCACCTGCGCCGGCGTGCTCGCGTGGTAGGCGGTAACGAGATTCATGGCGCATTTTCATCCCACCGATGATCCACGACGACAAGACCATATCGAGTCCGCGCCTCCACCTCGCACCCGTCGACGTCTTGAACGCCGAGACGCTCTGGCAGTTAATGCAGACGCCCGAGCTGCGCACCTACCAAGATTTGCCGACGATGGCGCGCGCGCAGTTCGTCGGCCTCGTCTCTGCGCACACGCGGCACGCCGGGTTGGCCGGGCCGGGCCGTTACGAGTGGCTGGTCGAGCGTGCCGAAGACGGCAGCCTCCTCGGGTGGGTCTCATTGCGCGTCGCCGAGGGCACTTCAGATAATGGAGAGATCGGCTATAGCCTGCTCCAGGAGTATCGCGGCCGCGGATACGCAACCGAGGCGGTGCGCGCGCTGGTCGAGGCAGCCTTTCAACGGGCGCGCCTGCGCCGCTTGCGCGCGTACTGCCTGCCGGAGAACGAGCGCTCGCGCGCGCTCCTGGCGCGCATCGGCTTTCGCGAGGAGGGTCGCCTGAGACACGGCGCCTCACTGCGCGGCCGCCCCGTCGACGTCCTCTGCTACGCGCTCGTCAACCCCATGTCGTCCTAGCAGGCTGCGGCACCGCCTCGGCGGGGCCCGGACGCGCTAAAAGTTCTTGCTTACCCTGCCGATAATCAAGCATGCCGCCCGGGAGCAATCAGCTGGCGGTCGTTCCGCGCGTCCTCGCCCATTACGCGAGCTGCGCGGCGCTGCTGGACGCGAGCTTTGCCGGGTCGCCGATTGTATTTGTCGACTTCCCTCGCGGCTTTCACGCGCCGCCTCGCTTTCGCGTCACGCAGATGACGCTTTCGGCGGCGCGCATCGACTGGCTCGTGCAGCGCGAGTACGCGATCGAGTTTCACAGTTGGGCTCCGCTGCCCGGCGAGCCGGAACGCCTGCGCTTCGGCCGCATCCTCTTGGAGCCGCCGCGCGGGCAGCGCGCTTTCGCTCACATGAAAGAGGCCGCGCTCGTGATGCGCGAGCAGCTGCGCGCCGCCGAGTGCGACGCGGTTCCGCTGCTCGACGGCACCGGTGGCATCGTGCTCTGGTTGCCCTTTATTGAAGCGCCGCTCGCCACGAAGGTGCGCGCGCGCCTGCAACGCCTATGCGCGCGCGCTGCGGCGCTCTATCCGCGGCTGCTCTGCAGCGGCGCGCTCCCGTCCGAGAAGTGCGTGCGCCTCGACGCCTCGACGAACGCGCCGGGCCAGTATAGCCCGCTGCCCTACAGCCTGCGCGGAACCCCGGCCCTGCCGGTCTGTACCCCCGTGACTTGGGAAGAGCTCGAGACGCTGCGCGCGCCGGTCGTCTGCACCGCCGAGAGCTGGCCCGCGCGCTTGAGCGCCCAAGGCGACCTCTTCGCGCAGGGGGTCGCGAAGCTCGCGCAGCAGCGGCTGCGGGCATGGCGCGCCGATTCATCGGAATCCGCCCTCTGACGTACCGTCAATAGGCCCTTCGTTTGGGGGGAGCCTGGCCGGGGCCGCGAAAGCGCGGCATCAGAGAGCAGTGCTAGGAGGGCCCGCAACCATGCTCTGTCTGAACCGAAAGGCGCGCGAGTCGATTTACATCGGCGGCGATATTCGCATTGTCGTGATGGAGATCAGGCACAACGTCGTCAAGCTGGGGATCGAGGCGCCGCAGGGCGTTTCGGTGCTGCGCTCCGAGCTACGCGAGGGGGACCGCGTCGCGAACGCGATCATCCGCGGCGAGATCGGCAGCGGCAGCATCGAGCGCAGCGAACGCACGTAATCCCTCGAGGGTTGCCGCGGCGATGCGCGCGTCGCGCAACCCGCGCAGCTCCATGAGAAACCCCGTCTGCGCGTCGGAGAGATCCTGGCCGCGCGCCGCGCGCGCGAGCCGGTGTAACGCTTGCGCCTGACGCTGTAAGTCCGCGTCCCCGCCCGCGCCGTCGAGCGCGCATGCGAGCGCGCACGCAAAGAGGCACTGCCGCAGCGACGCCGGCGCCGGGCGCCGGAAGATGTACTCGAAGTAGCCGCGCGCCGCGCGCTCGAACTCGCGGTACGACGACGCCGCCTCGTGCTCGGGGTGGTTCATCTGCCGCGAAACCTCGATCGGCTCGGTGCCGAGCGCGCGCGTCGTCCCCGCCCAGATCTGTGGAACGATGCGAATCGGCTCTTCGCCCGGTTCGACGCGCAGCTTCCAGATGAAGGCCGTGCGCGCCGCCGGCACGAGCTGCTCGAGTTCGCATCCGTCGCCGAAGAAGGCCGCGCCGTCGACGCGCACCGCGTCGTGGAAGAGCGTACGTTGCACGAACGACGTTCCGAAGGGCACCGGAACCGCCATCGCGACGCCGCGCACCGTCTGCGAAGAGCGGTTGGCCAGGACGAGCGTCAGCGAGAGCGTGCCGCCGGTTTCGACGTTGCGGCGCGGCGACGCGAGGAGCGTGACGTGAAGCGGCGCGAACGGCGCAAAGGACGTCTCACCGGCGAACGAGCGCGAAATGCGATGCACTAAAATGGAGCGTTAAAGGTATCGACGCGCATCTCCCGCGCCTCGCGCGCGATTTCGTCGAAGATCAAGCACGACGTGTAGGGCCGGACGTAGACGTGAATCGAGACCGCGTCCTCGCACTGCGGCGAAACGGCGACGCGATGGATGTCGCGCTCGCGCTCGAAGCGGAAATCCGGCATGCCGACGGTAACGTTCGGCGTCGTCGCGACGCGCTCCACGACGGCGTGTCCCGGCGCGCGCGCGCCGCCAATCTGGCGGTAATCTTCGACGACGAAGAAGCCGGAGTGCGCTACCATCCAGCAGCGCTGCCCGGCGTGGTCGTGAATCGGCGTCGAGCTTGCCGCCGGCCAGTGCAGCGCGAGCACTTCGACTTCGGGCGTACGGTGGACGAGCGTGCGCGTGTACTCGCCGGCGGGATCGACCGTGACGTAGCGCGCCACATCCGCGTCGCGGATCCTGGCCTCGGTGAGTAGGCGCATCATCGGCTCGGTTGCAAAACCGCCCCCGGCACAGCCGAGCACCGCCGATACGAACTCATCCAAGGAAACGAGCTCCGCCAAGGCCACCGCCGTATCTTCGCAGCGCCCTCTCCCATCACCCCGATCCGCTGAGTGTCATCCTGCGCTCGTCGGTGTCATGCTGATCCTTTGGTAGCGTCGAGCGAGTGCGGTCACGATACAACATGGCTCGCGCTCTTTCAAACGGCGCCGAGCAACTGACGCCGACTCGTCGACCCCAGAGCCTCGTAGCCCCCGAGCCTTGACACTCCCCGGCACGGGCGGTACGATGTCCTCCTATGCCCCAGAGCGGGTGATTCCACAACCGATTTCAGGACGAGTGCGTCCGGGCCGGCCGGTCGACCTTGTCCTTTTTGGCGTGCACGCGGGTTCATAGGTTCTTTCAGGCTTGAGAAAAGGATCGTAGATGGCAAAAACGGCGGCTCCGAAGTCCACAGCTTCCAACGGCGGTGGGACGAAGAGCAGGTCGAAGCGGGCTGGCGCACGCCCGCAGAGTGGAGGGGAGCGCCCTTCGAAGCCGATGCCGACCACGTTCCCCATGCCGACCGGAGCGTTCACGGTCGCGGTTCCCCCCGAGCCGGGGTCCAAGCGGGAGCGGCATAGCTTTGCGAAGATCCACGACGTCCTCGATATCCCGAACCTCATCGAGCTGCAGAAGGCGAGCTTCGACTGGTTCAAGACCGAGGGGCTGGGTGAGGCCTTCGCCTCGATCTCGCCCATCAAAGACTTCACCGGCAACCTGATCCTCGAGTTCGGCGAGCACTCACTGGGCGAGCCGAAGTACTCTATTGAAGAGTGCCGCGAGCGCGATATGACGTACAGCGCCCCCCTGCGCGTGCGCGTCCGCCTGATCACGGCAGAGTCGGGCGAGATCAAAGGCATCCCGGACCAAGAGATCTTCATGGGCGATTTCCCGCTCATGACCGACAAGGGCACGTTCATGATCAACGGCGCGGAGCGCGTGATCGTGAGCCAGCTCGTTCGCTCGCCCGGCGTCTACTACAGCCAAGACGTCGACACGAACGCGCGCCCAACGTACAACGCAACCGTGATTCCGAACCGCGGCGCCTGGATCGAGTTCGAGACCGACAACGGAACGAAGAACGATGAGACCGACGGCACGATCGGCGTCCGCATCGACAAGAATCGCAAGATCTACGTCTCCACCTTCATCCGCGCGCTCGCGCGCCCGGACTTGGATGCCGATTGGGCGAGCGACGAAGCGATTCTGAAGCTCTTCACCGATCTCTATCCCAAGAAGCGCCCCGTCGACGTCAACGCGCTGCCCGCCGTGCCGGCGAAGTCCTCGAAGAAGGACGAGGAGACCAAGGGCCGCGAGCGCGATATGCGCGCGCTCTTCGAGAAGCTCTTCCCGGATCGCGAGCCCGACAACTTCGTCTTGAACTCACTCGTCAAAGACGCCGAGATCGCCACGCGCGAAGAAGCGCTCAAGGAGATCTACAAGAAACTGCGTCCGGGCGAGCCCGAGAACGCCGACAACGCGGAGAAGCTCCTCGAGTCGCTCTTCTTCGATGAGAAGCGCTACGATCTCGCGGGCGTCGGCCGCTACAAGCTCAGCGGCAAGTTCCACTACCAGATTCCCAACCCGAACGTCGAGGAGCGCGCGGAGCGTCCGTACGTCGCGATCGACGAGTACGAGGGCGCGGGCCTGCAGGAGCCTTCGGGCGATACGCGCTGCCTGACGCGCGCGGACATGATCGCGGTCATCCGCCGCCTCGTCCGCGTCGCGACCGGAGCGATACGCAAGGACGACATCGATCACCTCGGCAACCGCCGCGTGCGCTCGGTCGGCGAGCTCTTGCAGAACCAGTTCCGCGTCGGCCTCTTGCGCCTCGAGCGCGTGGTGCGCGAGCGCATGACCGTGCAAGACATCGAAACGGTGACGCCGCAGGCGCTCATAAATATCCGCCCGGTCGTCGCCGCGATCAAAGAGTTTTTCGGCTCCTCGCAGCTCTCGCAGTTCATGGACCAGACGAACTCGCTTGCCGAGCTCACGCACAAGCGTCGCCTCTCGGCCCTCGGGCCGGGCGGCCTCTCGCGCGAACGCGCCGGCTTCGAAGTGCGCGACGTCCACCACTCGCACTACGGGCGCATCTGCCCGATCGAGACGCCCGAAGGCCCGAACATCGGGCTCATCGGCTCGCTCGCGACGTACGCGCGCGTCAACCGGTTCGGCTTCCTCGAGACGCCGTACCGCGTCGTGCGCAATGGCATCGTGACGAGCGACATCGTCTACCTCACGGCCGATCGCGAGGACGAGTTCATCATCGGTCAAGCGAACACGCCGGTCGATCCCAAGGGCGGCCGCATCACGGCCGACACGGTCATCTGCCGCTACGTCGAGGAGTACATCGAAGAGCCCGCCTCGCGCGTGCAGCTGATGGACGTCTCGCCCAAGCAGATCGTCTCGATCGCCACGGCGCTCATTCCGTTCCTCGAGCACGACGACGCGAACCGCGCGCTCATGGGCGCGAACATGCAGCGGCAAGCCGTGCCGCTGCTCAAGAGCAGCGCGCCGATCGTCGGCACGGGCATGGAGTACCGTGCCGCCAAGGACTCCGGCTCCCTCGTCGTCTCCGACGTCAAGGGAACCGTCACGAGCGTCGACGCCAAGGCGATCGTGCTACGCACCGACGACGGCGACGAGAAGAGCTTCGAGCTGCTTAAGTTCGTGCGCTCCAACGCCGGTACGTGCATCAACCAGAGCCCGATCGTGAGCATCGGCGACAAGGTCGTGCCCGGTCAGGTGATCGCCGATGGTCCCTCCTCGGATCAGGGCGAGCTCGCGCTGGGGCAGAACGTGCTCGTCGCGTTCATGCCGTGGGAAGGCTACAACTACGAAGACGCCATTCTCATCAGCGAGCGCATGGTCAAGGAAGATCGCTTCACCTCGATCCACATCGAGGAGTACGAGTGCGAAGCGCGCGACACGAAGCTCGGACCCGAAGAGATCACGCGCGACATCCCCAACGTTGGTGAAGACGCGCTCAAGGATCTCGACGAGCGCGGCATCATTCGCGTCGGCGCGGAAGTGCGCCCGGAAGATATCCTCGTCGGCAAGGTCACGCCCAAGGGCGAGACCGAGCTCACGGCCGAGGAACGGCTCCTGCGCGCGATCTTCGGCGAGAAATCGCGCGAAGTCCGCGACACGAGCTTGAAAGTGCCGCACGGCGAGAAGGGCAAGATCATCGACGTCAAGGTCTTCTCGCGCGAGAACGGCGACGAACTCTCACCCGGCGTGAACCACTTGGTTCGCGTCTACGTCGCGCAGAAGCGCAAGATTCTCCAAGGCGATAAGATGGCGGGCCGCCACGGCAACAAGGGCGTCATCGCCAAAGTGCTGCCCGAAGAGGACATGCCGTACATGGAGGATGGGTCGCCGGTCGACATCGTGCTCAATCCGCTCGGCGTGCCCTCGCGTATGAACCTCGGACAGATTCTCGAGACGCATCTCGGGTGGGCCGCGCACATGCTCGGCATGCACGTCGCGACGCCGGTCTTCGACGGCGCGCACGCCGAGGATATCTCCGAGTGGCTGCAGGACGCGGGCTTGCCGCAAGACGGCAAGACGTGGCTGCGCGACGGCCGCACCGGCGACCGTTTCAGCCGCCCCGTGACCGTCGGCATGATCTACATGCTCAAGCTCGCGCATCTCGTCGACGACAAGATCCACGCGCGCTCGACGGGCCCGTACTCGATGATCACGCAACAGCCGCTCGGCGGCAAGGCGCAGTTCGGCGGCCAGCGCTTCGGCGAAATGGAAGTCTGGGCGCTGGAAGCTTACGGCGCCGCGTACACGCTGCAAGAGCTGCTCACGGTGAAGTCCGACGACGTCATCGGTCGCGTTAAGACGTACGAAGCGATCGTCAAGGGCGAGAACGTGATGGAGCCGGGCGTTCCGGAATCGTTCAAGGTGCTCATCAAGGAGCTGCAGTCGCTCGCGCTCGACGTCAAGGTTCTCACGGAGAACCGCGAAGAGGTCGAGGTGAAGATCCTGGGCGACGACATGACGGAGCGCGAGCGCGAAGAGTTCGGCCTGCTCATGGGCGAGGAAGACTTGCGCATCTCGCAGACCACGGTTGCCGCAGCGGAGGCGATCGAAGAAGCCGGCACCACCGCGGAACTCGAGGAAGAGGACGAAGAGGAAGAGATCGACGATACCAAGCCGATCGACATCGCGAAACCGATTCCCGCACCTCCCCCCGCGCGCACTCCGGCAACCGACGAAGCCTTCGAAGAAGCCGAAGTCGAGGAAGCTCCGTCAGACGAAGACGAGGGCGTTCAAGGGTACGAACTCGAGGAAGAAGAGGAAGTCGAGCCCGAGATAGAGGGCCCAGCTTTCGAAGGCGAGGAAGAGACGCCGTTCCACGAAGGCCAAGACTTCACGCAAGAAGAGAACTAAAAGGTTGGGCGCCTGACGGCGCCCTTCCCATTTGTCACGCCGAGCAACGCACCGCGTGCATCCCGAGCCACACCCTTCGTCTTCCTGAGCCATACACGTTGTCATCCTGAGCTTGTCGAAGGATGCCGCTTAACCGCGCTTCGATAAAGGCAGGATACGTGTGGTCATCTTGCGATCGCCAAGAGCGGCCCGCGAGTGCGTTGATCGGCTATCTGCGGCAGAACTGGCGACGCTACGTGGGGCGAGCCATGACGTAATGCCGCGCCGCGCCTGTGGGGGCTGGCCCGGCAGGATCGGGCCCCAACGAGCGCGGACCGTAGCCCCTGGGAGGGGCTCGTGCATGCTACATGACGCGTTCAGTTCCTGGCGTCCGGTCGCGTTTGCCGTCATTCACTCGCCGTGGTTCTTCGCGATCCCGGCGGCGCTCGTTATTCTCGCAGTCGCGATTGGATGGCGAGCGAACAGAGGGCTCCTCATGGCGTGGAGAGACGTCTGGCCGGCCTGGGACAAAATGCCGCTCTGGAACATCGCAGAGAAGGGGCCGAAGTTCGAGGATCATGTTCTTGAGTACTATCGCCGTACGGGGTTTCGAAGGAGCCGCAAGACGCCGCTTGACGGGACGCTGCCGGGATTCGATGTCCCGTTAGTCGGACAGGGCGACTACGGGACCGACATTATCGTCATGGAGCGGCGCGGGACGCCGCGCGTCGGCGTCCAGTGTAAGAACCGGGATTCAGAGAAGGTGCTCGTGCCCACCGTGCAAGCGACGTATGCGGGAAGTCGTGCCTGGGGTTGTCGCAGAGCGACGATACACTACACGTACCCCGAGCCGCCCGAACCTCGGGCCGAACGGCTGGCCAAGAAGCTTGACGTTGAACTCGTCAGTCTTGCGGACTACAAGACGAAAGTCCAGGAACTTGCGCCCGCAGGTAGCGGTATTGCCGCGCTCTTTCCGCGCAGCCGCGCTCGAATTGCGCAAGCCGCCGCGGTCATAGCCGCAGCAGTGCTGACTGCCCTCCCGTTTATCCGCTAATGATCGTCATCGAATCCTCACGCGGTAAGCGCGTTGCGCGCCTCGTGCCCGTAACTGCATTCTTCCCGCAGGCGATCCGCTTCCGATGCGAAAACGCGTACCGATGAGCCGCTTCTCTCGATCGCAGTTTCTTGCCATCGCCGGTGCGGCGGTGCTTGCGCCCGCAGTGGAGTACGTGCGTCCGGCGCTCGCAGACGTGGTGGCGTCGAAGCTCTCCGACATCGATCACATCGTGATCTTGCTGCAAGAGAATCGCTCTTTCGATCACTACTTCGGCTCGCTTGCGGGCGTGCGCGGCTTCGGCGACGTTCGTCCGCCGCTGCTTCCCAACGGCCGCCCCGTCTTCTACCAGCCCGATCCGTTCTCGCGCGACGGCTACCTGCTGCCGTTCCATCTCGACACGAAGACGACGAGCGCGCAGCGCCTCCACGATCTGAGCCACAGCTGGAGCGCGCAGCACGCGACGTGGGACGGCGGCCGCGTCGACGATTGGGTCGGCGCGCACCGCCAAAGCGACGGAACGAGCGGGCCGCTCACCATGGGCTACTACACGCGCGCCGATCTGCCGTTCCATTACGCGCTCGCCGATGCGTTCACGATCTGCGACGGCTACCATTGCTCGCTCATGGGACCGACGAACCCTAATCGCTACTATTGGATGAGCGCGACGATCGATCCCGACGGCACGCACGGCGGCCCCGCGACGAACAACCGCGGCCGCCGGTACACGTGGGAGACGTATCCCCAGAGGCTCGAGCGCGCCGGCGTCTCGTGGCGCATCTACCGCCCGCAGATCACCGCGCGCCATCCTATCGGCCTCGACGTCATCATGAACTTCGCCGCCTTCCAAGACGCGCCACAAACCTCCGGACTCTACGAGAATGCGGTCAAAGGCCGCTCGGTCGGGACGCTGCTCGCCGATATTCGCACCGGCAATCTCCCGTCGGTCTCGTGGATCGTTCCGCCGTACGAGTTGTGCGAACATCCCGATATGCTGCCCGCCGCGGGTGAGGATTTCATTCGGCAAATTCTCGAAGCGTTCTGGTCGAATCCGCGCCTATGGGCGCACACGGCGTTCGTCATCTCGTACGATGAAAACGATGGCCTCTTCGATCACGTTCCGCCGCCGACGCCGCCGGCCGGAACGCCGGGCGAGTTCGTCGACGGCGTGCCGATCGGCCTGGGCTTTCGCGTGCCGTGCTTGGTTCTCTCACCATTCTCGCGCGGCGCCTACGTCTGCGGCGACACCTTCGATCACACCTCGACGCTGCGTCTGGTCGAAGCGCGTTTCGGCGTCGAGATTCCCAACCTCACGGCGTGGCGGCGCGAGACCTGCGGCGACCTCACGAGCGCGTTCGGTTTCGGCGATCCGGCCGACACGAGCATTCCGTCGCTCCCGCAAACCGCGGGCGAGCTGCTTACCGTGGAGCGAGAGGTTGCGACCTTGCCGCCCCCTGCGCCGCCGAGCGTTCAGTCGATGCCCAAGCCGGAAGTCGCGACGGTATCGCGCCGTCGCCGCGGAGGCGCTCGTGCCGCGACTGCGACCGCCTTCATGGCGACCGCGCTGGCGTTAGCCGGCTGCGGCGGGAACGGCGGCGTGAGCTTCGCGGGCCAAGGTTCGTGCCTCTTCAGCGGCGTCACGCAGCTGATCTATCCGATTCCGAACGCGACGAACGTCCCCGATGCGCTCTCGCAGATCGTCTTCGCGACGAGTCAGCTCTTCCCGTATAGCTTCGACGTGCTGATAAACACCAGCTCGAATCCCAACCTCGCGAAGAGTGGTTCGTCGGCGTTCTTCCAGCGTATCGCGAGCGGGCAGGTCCCCAGCCCGTCGGCGGCGCCGACGCTCAGCAATCCCTACTACGAAAGCGCGGCCTTGAGCGCGACGTTCCCGCACGGGACGTACTACGTGTTTCTCAACGACTCCCAAGTCAGCTGCACGCCGACGAATGCAGGCTCGTTTACGACGCAGTAGACGCCCCTTGTCTGTTCTCGTTCCTCGGGGGATACGAGAGCCGCGCAACAGATGGAGGCACGCGTCGGCAGTCTCGAAGGCGCCTACCGGCAGGTCGCGGATCGGCTGAACTCGGGCGAACGATTGACAATTTCCGCCGTGCTATGGATCAGCGCTCCCGCTCCCTGGGCGCACCTACCGTTGAACGGCCCCGGCCCCCTGTGATATAGTTGGCCGGCTGTCTATCTCGCCCTCACTATAGGAAGAAGGGCGTCTATGGCTCCGCGGGAGGCCGAACGCTAGGAAGGCAAGCGGCAGGAGCCAGAAAGGGAACCCTCGTGTCCGTTATCAGTATGAAAGAGCTCCTCGAGGCAGGAGTCCACTTCGGTCACCAGACCCGCCGCTGGAACCCGAAGATGAAGCCGTATATCTTCCAAGAGCGTAACGGCATCTACATCATCGATCTCGCGCTCACCGTGCAGAAGCTGCGCGAGACGTACGCCGTCGTCAAGGCGATGGGCGCGGCCGGCAAAGTCATTCTCTTCGTCGGTACTAAGAAGCAAGCGCAAGACGTGATGCGCGAAGAGGCGGAGCGCGCCGGCACGTTCTTCGTCAATCAGCGCTGGCTCGGCGGTACGCTCACGAACTTCGCGACGATCCAGAAGCGCATCAATCGCCTGCGCGAGCTCGAGAACATGAAGGTCCAAGGCGACTTCGATCGTCTTCCCAAGAAAGAGGTCGCGAAACTCCAAGAAGAGATGGGCAAGCTCGAGCGCTTTCTCGGCGGCATCAAGGATATGCATCGGCTGCCCGACGCGCTCTTCATCGTCGACCCGAAGAAAGAGCGCATCGCGGTGCTCGAAGCGCGTAAGTTGAAGATTCCCATCATCGCCATCATCGACACGAACTGCGACCCAGAGGAGATCGATTACCCGATTCCCGGCAACGACGACGCGATTCGCGCCGTCAAGCTGATGGTGAGCAAGATCGCCGACGCGATCATCGAAGGCAAAACGGAGACCCAGAGCGCGTACGAAGAACAGAGTTACGCGGCGCCGTACGCGTACGGCGAGGCGCCCGCGTACGTCGAAACCGGAACCATACAGTAAGCGATGGCGTATAAACCGAAAGCCGAGGAGATAAAGGGCCTGCGGGAGCTGACAGACGCCCCGATGATGGATTGCCGCAAGGCGCTCGTCGAGGCGGAGGGCGACGTCGCGCGCGCCAGGCAGCTCTTGCTCGAGCGTGGCGCCGCGCAGGCGGAGAAGAAGGCCGAGCGCGCCGCGAACGAAGGCGTCGTCGCGAGCTACATCCACGCCGGCGGCAAGATCGGCGTGCTCGTCGAGGTCAACAGCGAAACCGATTTCGTCGCCCGTAACCCAAAGTTCGGGGAGCTAGCGCGCGACGTCGCGATGCACATCGCGGCGATGTCGCCGCGCTACCTCGACCGCGCGGGGATTCCCGCGGAGGAAGTGGCGCGCGTCCGCGCGGAGCTGCGCGCCGAGGTTCCCGCGAACAAACCGCCGGATATCGCGGAGAAGATCGTCGAAGGCAAGCTCAACAAATGGTACGAGGAGACGGTCCTTCTCGACCAGCCGTTCGTGAAAGACGACGAGATGACGGTCGCCGATCGTATCAACGCCGCCGTCGGAGCGCTCGGCGAGAACATCCGCATCCGGCGCTTCGCGAAGTTCGCGCTCGGAGAGGAGTAGCGCCGCTTGGCCGATCGCAAGTACTCGCGGGTCCTCCTGAAGCTCTCGGGCGAGGCGTTCGCCGAAAACGGCGCCGGGATCGACATCGCACGGACGCAAGGGATGGCGGAAGAGATCGCGGACACGAGCCGGGACGGCGTCTCCATTGCGATCGTCGTCGGCGGCGGCAACATCTGGCGCGGAAAAGTCCACGAAGACGCGGGCATGGACCGCGCGACGGCGGATTACATGGGCATGCTCGCGACCGTCATCAACGCCCTCGCGCTGCAGGACGCCCTCGAGCGCATGACGGTGCCCTCGCGCGTCCAGACGGCGATCGCGATGCATCAAATCGCCGAGCCGTACATTCGGCGGCGCGCGATTCGCCATCTCGAGAAGGGACGGATCGTCATCTTCGCCGCGGGCACGGGCAATCCGTACTTCACGACCGACACGACCGCCGCGCTGCGCGCGGTGGAAGTCGGCGCGCAAGCGATTCTCAAAGCCACGAAGGTCGACGGCGTCTACTCCGCCGATCCCAAGAAAGACCGCAACGCCATCCGCCTGGATCGCCTCGATTACATGGAGGTCTTGCAGCGCGGCCTCGAGGTGATGGACTCCACGGCGATGGCGCTGTGCATGGATAACAACCTGCCGATCATCGTCTTCGACATGTCGGTACGCGGGAATATCCGCCGCGTCGTGCAAGGCGATTCCATCGGCAGCTACGTCGGAGCAAACCTGACATGAGCGATCCGTTCTTCCACGATGTCGAATCGAAGATGAGCAAGTGCGTGGAGTCGTGCCGTTCCGAGTTCGCGGCGATTCGTACCGGGCGCGCGAATGCCGCGCTGCTCGATCGCATCCACGTCGAAGCGTACGGACAGCCGATGCCGCTCAAGCAAGTCGCCGGCGTATCGACGCCCGACGCGCGCACGATCGTCATCAGCGCCTGGGACAAGAACGTCGTCGGCGAGATCCGCAAGGCGATCGAGAAGAGCGATCTCGGTATCACGCCAAACATCGACGGCGCGACAATCCGCCTGATCGTTCCGCCGCTCACCGAAGAGCGACGTAAAGAGCTCGTGCGAGTGGTGAAGAAGAAGGCCGAAGACGCTCGCGTTGCCGTGCGCAACGTGCGTCATCACGCGCACGACGACGTCAAAACGCAGCTCAAGGACGGCGAGATCACCGAAGACGACAACAAGCGCATGACCGATCAGGTGCAGAAGGTGACGGACAAGTACACGAAAGAGATCGACGTGCTGACCGCCGCCAAAGAAAAAGAAATCATGGAGATCTGAGGGTTAGCGTGCGGGCGAAGGACGATCTCATCCTTGCGCGCGACGTGGAGGCGCGGTACGCCTTGCGCGACCGCCGCGTGCGCTACACGGTGCTCGCCCCGTTCGGGGCGTGGTTCGCTTCGGGAGAGCTACGCGTCTTGCGGGTGCGGGATGCGAGCGGGCCCGACGGAGCCGATCTGGTCGAGCTCGTGCTCGGGTACGATGCCTACGAGGCGGCCTGACGGGGCCGCGCGAAGCATCGGGACATCGAACGAACGCTGACGCCGGCCGCGCAACGCGCGCGTAATCCCATCACGATGCGACGCGTCATCGTCGGCTTGCTGTTGGCCGCGGTGGGCTTCGCCTGCGTGCTGATGCCGTGGACGTTCTATCTGCTCGTCCTCGTCATTGCGCTCTTCTGCCTCTACGAGCTCAACAAGCTGTGCGAGGTCAAGGGGCAACCGCTCGAATACCCGGTTGCGGTCCTGGGCGTCTTCCTTTACGCGCTCTTTGCGAGCACGGGAGCGCTGCACAAGTGGGAGGGCGTGCTCGTCGCCGGCATCGTGATCGGGGCCTTCGCGATCGGCATGTACGGCGAGGAGTCCGGGTACTTCGCGCGTACGGCTAATACGCTGCTCGCGGTGCTCTACATCGGCAAGCTGCTCACGTACTTCATCTTCATTCGGCAGATTCCGCACGACGGCTTCGCCTGGACGCTGTACGCGATCGTGCTCGTCGCGCTCAGCGACATTTTCGGGATGTTCGTCGGCACGGCGATCGGGCGCCATCGCTTCTCGCGCATCTCGCCGAAGAAGACCGTCGAAGGCTCGGTGGGATCGCTGCTGCTCGTCGGAGGGGTTGCGACGGCGCTCGCGTTGATTCCGCAGCTGCATATGCAACTATGGCAAGGTGCCGCGATCGGCGTTCTCACGAACGTCGCGGCACAGGCCGGCGACCTCGTCGAATCGGCTCTCAAGCGCGATGCCGGCGTGAAGGACGCGGGCTCCGTCATTCAGGGACACGGCGGCATGCTCGATCGCTTCGACTCGTACCTCTTCGGGGGAACCGCGTTCTTTGCAGCGCTTCACCTCGTGGGATTGCTGAAGGTGCAATGAGCGAGCGTAGGCGCGTTGCCATCCTCGGCTCGACCGGATCGATCGGAACGCAGGCGCTCGACGTCATCGCGCGCTTTCCGGATCGTTTCCACGTCGTCGCACTCGCCGCGGGCCGCAACGTCGATCTTCTGCGCGAACAGGCCGAGCGCTTCGCGTGCGCGGTTACGGCGAACGCTTCGGACGGAGCGAGCGGCCTCTATCGCGTCGCGGTCGAGAGCAATCCCGATATCGTGCTGGCCGCGACCGACGGTGCCGTCGCGTTCGACGCGGTTTTCGCGGCGGTCGAGCGCGGCATCGACGTGGCAGTCGCCAACAAGGAGCTCATCGTCGCCGCGGGCGAGCTGCTCATGCGCTTGGCCGCGAAGTGCGGCGCGCGCATTCTTCCCGTCGACAGCGAGCACAGCGCGCTCTTTCAGTGTTTGATCGGCGAGACGCGTGAAAGCGTTGAGCGTATCGTGCTCACCGCTTCGGGCGGCCCGTTCCTGCGCGCGTCGCGCGAGGAGATCGAGAACGCGACGGTCGAGGCAGCGCTCGCGCATCCGACGTGGCAGATGGGGCACAAGAACACGATCGACTCGGCCACACTCATGAACAAGGGCCTGGAGGTCATCGAGGCGAGCCGCCTCTTCGCGATGCCGGCGCGGCAGATCGGCGTCATCGTCCACCCGCAGTCAATCGTACACGGCTTCGTGCTCTTCACCGACGGCAGCGTGAAGGCGCAGCTCGCGGCGCCGGACATGCGCCTGCCGATCGGCTACGCGCTCGCCTACCCGCAGCGCCTCTCTTGGTCCCCCTTTGAATCCGCTCATCCCGAGCCTGTCGAAGGATGCAACGAACTCCTCGCGATTGGCGCGAAGCCGGGCGGGACCGCGCTGCGCTACGATTACCAGCTCCCAGATCGCGAGCGCTTCCCGTGCTTGGGCCTGGCTTACGAGGCGCTTGCCCGCGGAGGGACGGCCCCGGCGATCCTCTCGGCCGCCAACGAAGTCGCCGTGGAGGCGTTTATAGAAGGGAAGATGCGGTTCGGAGAGATCGCGCGGCTGATCGGGCGGGTCATGGACGAAGTCCTTCGACAGGCTCAGGACGACGGCGAGCTGACCCTCGACGGCGTTCGCCTGGCTGACCGGCGCGCCCGCGAGTGCGCCGGGCGAATCGTTGGGAAGGTAACGACGTAATACCTATGCTGTTAGCTGCCATCACGCTGGATGGAACGCTGAAGGTCGTCACGTTCCTCGTGATGCTCTCGGTACTCGTCGTACTGCACGAGCTCGGGCATTTTATTCTCGCGCGCCGCAACGGCGTGCGCGTGAACGAGTTCTCGGTCGGCATGGGCCCGAAGCTTTTCGGCTGGAAGAGTCCGCGCACGGGAACGCAGTACTCGGTGCGCGCGCTGCTCATCGGCGGCTACTGCGCGATGCACGGCGAGGATGCGAAGACGAGCGAAGCGGAGCAGCAGCGCGAGTTCCAAGCCGAGCGCGAGGAGCAAGCCCGTACGCTCGACGACGACAACTTTCAGGCGAAGTCGCCGTGGCAACGCCTCGCCATCATCGTCGCGGGGCCGCTTGCGAACTTCATCCTCGCGTATGCGATCCTGCTCGTGGGTGCGTTCGCGTTCGGCGTCGAGAGCCCGAGCAGCGCGCAGGCGGTCGTCGGCCAAGTCGTGCCCGGGTCGCCGGCGGCGGTTCACGGGCTCAAGGCCGGCGATCGCATCGTCGCACTCGACGGCCTGCGGGTGACCAACGGCGACGCGCTCGTTACCACGATCAACGGCGCGTTGGGCAAACGCGTCACGATCGATTACGTGCGCAACGGTCAGCAGTTCGAGTTCGACGTAACGCCGGTGCGTTGCGAGTCGCTCGAGCCCGTCAGGCCGCAGGAGCGCGGCAAAGGCTGCATCGGATTCTCGCCCTTCCCGGCCTTCGCGCGCGTCGGATTCGGCGAGGCGTTCGTCGTAAGCGCGAAGGAGTACGGCGACATCGCAAGCAACGTTTTTGGCAGCATCGGTTTGCTGGTGACGGATTTCCCGAAATACTCGAGTCAAGTGACGGGCGTCGTCGGCATGGGACAGGCGGCAACGACCATTCAAAGTTTCGGTTGGGGACCTTATCTTGCGCTCGCGGCGACGATCTCGTTCGCGCTGGGTGTCTTCAACCTGCTGCCGATCCCGGCCCTCGATGGCGGCCGCGGCGCGTTCATCATCGCCGAGCTCATCCGGCGCAAGCCCGTCGATCCCGAGCGCGAAGGGCTGGTGCATCTGGCGGGCTTCGCCGTCTTGCTCGTTCTGATGCTCGTCATCGCGCTGCACGACATCATGCGCATCGTCTCGGGACGAGGAGTCTTCTAGCGTGCTCAAGCTGCGCCGTAAGAGCAAACCGGTCTTGCTTCAGAACAAGACCGGCAAAACCGACGCGAAGTCGGTTTGGATCGGCGGCGATCATCCGATCGTCGTGCAATCCATGACCACGACGGACACCGCCGACGCCGACAAAACGCTCGAGCAGATCTACGGTCTGGCGATGGAAGGCTGCGAGGTCGTGCGCGTCACCGTGAAGGATCCGGCCGACGCCGGCGGCCTGCCGGCCATCGTCCATCGTTCGCCCGTGCCGATCGTCGCGGACATTCACTTCGATCACAAGATGGCGCTCGCGGCCATCGAAGCGGGCGTAGCGAAGTTACGTTTGAATCCCGGCAACATTCGCGACCCGAAAAAGGTCGTCGAAGTCGTCGACGCGGCGAAGGCGCGCGGGATCCCGATGCGCATCGGCGTCAACATGGGCTCGCTCGCGCCCGATCTCGAGAAGACGCTCGGCCACACCGCCGAAGCGATGGTCGGCTCGGCGATTCGTCACGTTGAAATCCTCGAAGAGCACGGCCACACCGATATCATCATTTCGCTCAAAGCGCACGACGTGAACACGACCGTCGATGCCTACCGCTTGATGGATCAGAGGCTGCGCGAACGCGGCACGCCGTACGCGCTCCACCTCGGAATCACCGAAGCCGGCCTGCTGCGCGACGGAACGGTGAAATCCTCGATTGGGCTCGGTATTTTGCTCTACGAAGGCATCGGCGACACGCTGCGCGTCTCGCTCGCGGCCGACCCCATCGAAGAGGTTCCGGTCTGCTGGTCCATCTTGAAGTCGCTCGGCCTGCGCGAAAAAGGCTTCGAGATCACCGCCTGCCCGTCGTGCGGGCGCGCAGAGATCTCGGTCCTCGAGCTGGGCGAGCAAGTGGAGAAGATCGCCAAAGAGTACACGGCGCCGGTGAAGGTCGCTGTTATGGGCTGCGTCGTGAACGGCCCCGGCGAGTCGAAGATGGCCGACGTGGGCGTTGCCGGAGGCAAGGGGAAAGGCGCGATCTATCGCGCGGGAGAGCTCGTCGGCACCTACCCGGAGGATCAGCTTCTAGATATGCTGCGCCTCGAGATCGAAAAGGTCATCGCCGAGAAATACCCGTCGTACGCCAGCGACCGCTGACTTGCTACCCTGAGCTAGGGACGCAGCCCCGCTTATGGCTTGGTCGCGCTGCTCGTGGCTTGGTGGCACTAAGGTGTCATCCTGAGCTTGTCGAAGGATGCTCACGTGACCTACTCCCCGCCGTCGGCGCGCAGCCTGCTGCTGACCCTGGTTATCGCACTGGTGGCCTCGATCGGCGTTTTCGTCTCGCGGCCCGTGACGGTGCTCATCGACGGCACGCGGATGGAGAGCGACGTCCCGCCGGTGACGACGTCACCCGATGACGTCTACGTGCCGCTGCGCTCGATTGCCGATGCGCTCGGCGCGCGCACGTTTCTCGATCGCAAAACCGGGCGCGTCGTCGTCGTGCGCGGCAGCGACGCATTGCGACTGGACGTCGGCAACGTGCACGCGACGCTCGACGGCATGCCGATGACGCTCGACCACTCGCCCTTCCAGGTCCGCGGTCGCGTGATGGTCGGCCTGCACACGATCGCGCGCGCTTTCGGCGTACGCATCAGCTACGATCCGGTCGCCGGGCGCGTCAATGTCATGACGCCGGGCATCGGCGAGGCGCCGCCCGCGGCGAACCTCACTTCCGTCACCCAGTAACGCGTTCGCTCGGGGACGCAGGGGGTATGCGCGTATGCCGGTTCTAGATCTCGGAGCGGTCTTCGACGAACACTTGCGCGACGAGTTCGAGTTGCACGATGCTGCGGCAACGATGGAAACGATGAGCGCCGATCCACACTTGTACCATGCACCGACCATGATCGGCGGCAACGGTAGGAACGAGATATTGGCGTTCTACCGGGACCATTTTGTGAACACGTGGCCGAAGGACACGTCCACGACCCGCATCTCGCGGACGATCGGAGAAGATCAGGTTGTCGACGAGCTCGTCATGACGTTCACCCACGACACGATGATCGAGGCGCTTCTCCCCGGTGTCGCGCCCACCGGACGACGCGTTTCGTTACCGGTCGTCGTCGTGGTGAAGTTCCACGAGGGGAAGATCGCCCACGAGCACATCTACTGGGACCAAGCGTGCTTGCTCGTCCAAGTCGGCCTCTTGGATCCGTTAGGTCTCCCGGTTACCGGTGCGGCACAGGCTCAAAACCTTCTCGATCGCAGTTACGCGACGAACGCGCTGCTCTCTTCCAAAAACGCCTAGAGGCCGAGAACCGCGAACCCGCGCGGCGCAAGGGCCGTGAAATCTCGCGCATCTTGCGTGACGACCGCCGTCGCCCCATGCTCGACGGCGGTGGCGATAATGAGGGCGTCGACGGTCCGCTTTGCATCCGAGCGGCTTTGGCCCAAGAGATTTCCCGCCGCGCGCGCCGCTGCGGCCGTCGTCGGTTTCTCTGCGTCGAACACGCGAAGAACCCGATGAACGAGTGCATCTCGACTCGTGCCGCGCAGCACCTCGGCGAGGACGGGGGCCGGCACGACCATCGTTGCGCCGAATCGCCGAAGCTGCGCTACGAGGGCCGCCGCGTTTACGTCTTCCCGCGAGAGCGCGATGAGCGCACCGCTGTCGAGCGCGACGATCCTTTGCCGACCCAAGAACCTACTAACCGTTCTGCCCACGCCTCGGCCTCCTTCGGGATCGGTCCGCGTTTGTGCTCGACCTCGGCGAGCCAGGCGTCGATGCGCAGGTGTTGCGCTTGCGCTCGAAGTGCCTGGTCGACGAACTCCGAATAGTTTCCGCTCTCACCAATGAGGAAGGACACTGCTTTGTCCGCGTCCTTGGAAATGGTTACGGTCCGCCGCACGACTCCACTGCGCTTTGCCACGCGATCATCATACTCGTGGTATGACGAAACCGTCAAGGCGCTACGTCACGCCGGCAGCGGGCTTTCTAGCAGCGCGTGGTAGCGAACGTTCTCGATGCGCATGTAAGCCTGCGCGGCCGTTTCGCAGAGGCGCTCGAGCACATCGAGCTCGTCCGGATCGAGCCGCGTTCCATCGCGGTGCAAGCCGTAGACGGCGAACGCGAAGAGATCGTCGCCGCGGAAGATGGGGATCGCAATCGCGGGCAGCACGCCCGATTCTACGAACTCGGCGGCCACGTGGCTGCGAAGGTCCCGAATCGCAAGACGCGTTCGCTCGGTCGCGAGGAAGCGCACGAGGTCGTGCTCGCGCTCGAACGCGATCGCGTCGCTTGCATCCCACCCGGCAGCTGATGCCACCGCGTAGTTGGTGCCCTGCACACGGAAGAGGGCCGCCATCGTGAGGTCGAGCTTTTCGTATGGATCGTGCGCGAGCGCGCGGTCGACCGTCTGCTCCCGGTCAGCGCGCAGCAGCGTTCGCGCAAGGCGGTGAAGGTAGGCCTCAGCCTCGTGCTTCTTGCGAAAGAGCAGGAAGTCGACACCGTACTCGATCCATCGGTAGCTTCGGTGCAGCGCGATGCCCAGGCCGATCGTCACGGCGGCGTCGACGGCCAGCGCGACGCGCACCTGCGAGAGATACGCGCTCGTCGCCCAGTCGACGAGGCCAATGATGCCGACAATGACGGTCGTGATGACGCCGTAGACGACCGTGCGGCTGAGAACGAAGCGCACGTCGATCACGTGCCGGCGTAGGATCGCGTACATCAGGCCGAGCGGCATGAGGACGGTGAGGACCGCAGCCGCGATGGAGATCGTATTGTTCGCGACGACGGTTCTCACGTCGTTGCAGATCACGCCGATGATGATGGCAAACGCCGCCCAGCCGAAGCGCGCGCGCTCCTGGCGCTCCATCGTCGCTAGGCGTGCGACGACGAGCAGCACCGTGAGCGCGGTGAAGCCTTCGTCGATCCAGCTCTGGATCAACGTGAAACTCACACTCGTCCAAAGGGTCGTGATGACGGCAAAGGCTCCGGTCAGAACGGTCGCGACGGCAAGGATTCTGAATGCGGTGCGTCGCCAGCCATGCGGCACGCGGTCGTCCGGGACGAGTAGCGTGAAGAGGGCGAGGAGGCCAGATCCGGTCCACGTCAGCAGAGAGGTCAGTATCGCGAGGAGCGCGTAGAGTGCCGGCGCGAGCCAGACGAGCATGCCTTGCGGAGCGGCCCACGGGATATTAGCAGCGCAGAACCCGAAGAGAAGCCACGTCATCACGCTTGGACGCGCCATGACGAGCGCGCAGCCAACGAAGAGAAAGAGCACGTAGATGGCCAAGCGCAGTGCCGCGATTCCCGCCGTTCCGTACATGAGGCCGGGCGGTGGCAGTGGCTTTGGCACGAAGCTGACGTCGCGCCAGGCGCCGTCGTGACGTGCGCACAGCGAGATCGGATCCGCCGTATACTGCAGGTTCGGGGAATACGGATCGAAGAGCCGTGAAGAGTCGCGTACGGACAAACATGCGATAGTATCGCCAGTACGTAGCCTCGCTCGATATGCCGGCGAGGAGCGATCCACGCGAATCACGAGGCGCGACTGTACGCCGCTGCCTATGAGCGATATCCCCGCGTACGGCGTCGGCGGGTTCACGAAGAGTTGCGGCCCGACGATGGCGACGAGCAGCGCCGAAATGCCGAGGACGACGATCGCGCGTATCGCGGTCATTCCGCGAGCCCCTCCGGCTCCTCCACTGGCTCGATCTCTGCCGGATTCGATTTCCAGAACCCGTAGCTGAAGAAGAAGACGAGGCCGACGACGAGGGCGATCGTGAAGAATATCCACGTCGTGCGCGAGAGCCCGAAGACGGCTAAGAAGAGCGAGAAGACGATGCCGAGGATCGGGAAGAGCGGCACGAACGGCACGCGGAAGCTGCGCGGGATGTCCGGACGCTTCCATCGCAGATAGAGCACGCCCGCGCAGACGACGGAGAAAGCGATAAGCGTGCCGATGTTTACGAGGTTCAAGAGCTCGTTGAGCGGCACGATCAGCGTGAGGATCGCAACGGCGACGCCGGTGATCATCGTCATCACAACCGGCGTGCGGAAGCGCGGGTGCACGGCCGCCGCGAACGCGGGCAACATCTTGTCGCGCGCCATGACGTAGAAGATGCGCGATTGGCCGAGCAGCGACGCGAGCGCGACGCTCGTCGTTCCGGCCAGCACGCCGATCGTGATGATCCAGTTGAGCACGGGCTGATGCAGCGGTGCGAGCGCCGCGACGAGCGGATCCTTGACGGGCACGGTCGCCCACGGCATCGCGCCGATGAGCACGATCGCCGTCGCGCAGTAGATGATCGTGCCGATGCCGAGCGCGCCGAGCACGCCGACCGGAACGTCGACCTGCGGATTGCGGCACTCTTCGGCGGTGGTCGTCGCGGTGTCGAAGCCGATGTAGGTGAAGAAGACGTACGCCGAGATAGGAATGATGCCGAGCGGCTGATTCGCTTCGATCGTGCCGCCGAAGGGCGAGAGCTTTCCCCAGCCCATCGGATTGAAGTGATGGAAGTTCACCGCGTGAAAGAGGAAGCAACCGGCGCCGATGAAGACGAGCAGCGCCGCGATCTTCAGCACGACGAAGATGTTATTTGTCGTTGCCGTCTCGCGGATGCCGATCGAGAGCAGCGCGGAGAGCAAGAGCACGAACGCCGCCCCGACGACGTCGTACTGCGAGTGCGTCAAATCGTACGAGAACGGCTGCCACCACGCGCCGTGAATGACGAGCGTCGACTGCTGCGCCCAGCTCGGGAGCGCGATCCCCACGGACTTGAGCACGTCTTGAATGGCGGCCGAGAACTGCTGCGCGACCGGCGCCGCGCTGATGCCGTACTCAAAGAGCAGAGCGAAGCCGATGATCCAGGCGACGAGCTTGCCGAGAGTCGCATATGCGTACGTGTATGCGCTTCCGGCAATCGGCACCATGGCGCCGAGCTCCGCATAGCAGAGCGCGGCGAAGAACGAGGTCAGGCCGGCGAGGAGATAGGAGACCATCACGGCTGGTCCCGCGCCCTTGACCGCGGTGCCGATCGTCGTGAAGATACCGCCGCCGATCATCGTGCCGAGGCCGATCGCGATGAGGTCCCGTGCTGAGAGCGCGCGGCGGAGAATCCGTTTTTGGGCCAGGGCGCGAAGCTGTTCCAGGTTCGTCGTAGCGACGAGCCGGCTCACAAAGGACATCGTGGAAACCTTCGCAGGGGGCGCTCCCTTGTCATCCTGTGGGTTCGTGGCTGACGCACGGGGTCTTGAAACTTGCGGGACCGTAGCGGTCGCGATTACGGCGCGGAGGCATCTTTCCTCCAGCGGCGCTCGGGTATTCCGAGCGCCGCATTCGTTGCGCGTGCCCATACGAAGAGCGCGTCGCTCAAGCGATTGAGGTAGCGCAACGCTGCTGGATCGACCTCCTCGGCGGACTCGCGCAGCGCGAGCACGCGCCGCTCCGCACGGCGGCAGATCGTGCGGGCGAGATGGAGCATCGCACCGGGCAATGCTCCGCCTGGATGGATGAAGGTGTCGAGCGCGGGAAGCGTTGCTTCGGATTCGTCGATCGCTCGCTCGAGCGCGGTGACGTCGTCGTCGCGCACGGCCGGCACCGGCCGCGCCGAGGCGCTCGGGCTGGCAAGCTCCGCACCAAGATTGAAGAGCACGTCCTGCACCCACTCGAGCCAGAGGCCTATGCGAATCCCCCGGTCATCCGGACCCGTTCGTTCGTCATCCCGGCCCTGGCGTGTATCATCCTGAGCTTGTCGAAGGATGACACGCAGCCCCGCTCTAGCGACGCCGATTGCGCTGGAGAGCTCGTCGACCGTTCCGTACGCTTCGATGCGCGGACTCTGCTTCGAGACGCGGGCGCCGCTGTAGAGTCCGGTCGTGCCGTCGTCTCCGGTCCGCGTGTAGATCCGCGTGTGCTTGCTCATTCCCTAGGCTTCTGCGTTCGTCGCCGTCATCCTGAGCCTCTCGCCGTCATCCTGATCCCGTCGCTGTCATCCTGAGCCTGTCGAAGGACGAGGGGCCACCACGCATGCGCGCGAACGCCAGCCGGTCGTGTCAGCCGAGCTTTCGAAGCAGCCCGTCGTCAAAGAAGTTCCGCCGAAAGGCGACGACCTCTCCGCGTGGTACACCGCGGTCTGTCTGCGCGCCGAGCTCGTCTCGTATTCGCCGGTGCGCGGCTGCGTCGTGCTGCGTCCGTACGGCTTCGGTCTGTGGGAGAACCTCCAGCGCGAGCTGGACGCGCGCTTCAAGGCGACCGGTCACGAGAACGCCTATTTCCCACTGCTCATTCCCGAAAGCTTGTTGATGAAGGAAGCGGAGCACGTGGAAGGCTTCGCGCCGGAAGTGGCCTGGGTGACGCACGGCGGCAGCGAAAAGCTCACGGAACGTCTCGCGATTCGCCCGACGTCCGAAGTCATCATCGGCACGATGTACGCACAGTGGATCGAGTCGCACCGCGACCTTCCGATCCTCATCAACCAGTGGTGCAACGTCGTGCGCTGGGAGAAGGCGACGCGCCCGTTTCTGCGCACGATGGAGTTCCTCTGGCAAGAGGGCCACACCGCGCACGCGACCGCCCAGCAGGCGCGCGAAGAGACGCTCAAGATTCTCGACGTCTATCGCGATTTCGCAGAGAACGTCGCCGCGCTGCCGGTGTACGCGGGCGTGAAGAGCGCGAGCGAGCGTTTTCCGGGCGCGGAAGAGACCTACTCGATCGAAGCGCTGATGCCCGACGGCAAGGCCCTGCAGTCGGCGACGTCGCACGACCTCGGGCAGAACTTCGCCAAGGCGTACGACATCACGTTCGCCGATGCGGACGGCACGACCAAACACGTCTATACGACTTCGTGGGGAATGTCGTGGCGGATGCTCGGTGCGGTCATCATGGCGCACGGCGACGATCGCGGGCTGCGGCTGCCGCCGAAGCTCGCGCCGCTGGAAGCCGTGATCGTCCCGATCGTCAAGGCAAGCGATCGCCGCGCGCTCGACGTCGCCGAGCAACTACGCGCGGCACTCGCGGAGCGCGGCTTTCGCGTTCGCGTCGACGACCGGGACCAGACGCCGGGCTGGAAGTACGCGGAGTGGGAGATCCGCGGCGTCCCGGTGCGCATCGAAATCGGCCCGCGCGACGTCGAGAGCGCGAGCGTGACGCTCGTGCGCCGCGACAAGCGTAAGGGCGAAGAAGGAGCGAGCCGCAACGTTCCGACGAGCGGCGTCGCAGAGGCGTTACGCGAAACGCTCGGTGCCGTGCACGAAAACCTCTTCGCGCAAGCCAAAGAGTTCCTCACGACGCATACGTTCGCGGTGAGCGAGCGAGAGGAATTCCTGGAGCGGTGCAGCAGCCGGGCCGGAATGATCGATGTCGCGTGGTGCGGGCGCCCGGAGTGCGAAGCGTTCGTCAAGGCGCAAACCGGTGCGACCACGCGCAATCTCCGCGCACTCGAAGGACAGGCGCGCTGCGTCGCGTGCGGCGAGTCGGCCCGCGTACGCGCGTACTTCGCGCAATCGTACTGATGCGGCCGCTCCTCGCGCTCTGCCTGGCCGTCGTGCTCGCGCGCGGGATCGCGTCCGCGGCGATGCCGGGCATCGCCGAGCTCGATGCCGACGCGCGCGCGGCTGGCAACCTCAAGGATCTGGCGATTCGCATCGGGGACCGCCTCTTCGCCACGCCATGGCCGGCGCAGGTGACCCAAGTCTCCGCCAACGGCGTCGACGGCCACGTCGTCATCGGCGTGCGCATCAACGGCGTTCATTTCCACCACGCGCTGAGCCGAAGCGACTTCGAGGGCGAAGTGAGCCGCGTTGTGGCGCAGGCCTTCGCTGCTGCGCCCGGGGTGGAAGAGGTTGATATCTGGGCGTCGGTTCCCATCGTCGTGGGGAAAGACGTGATCGTGAGCGGCGATCTCGCGGTTCCGACGACGAAACCCGTCTTCACCCTCTCCGTGCGCCGCGGCACCGACCCGTCCCACGATCGCGCCTTCTGGGACGAGGAGTGGGCGCGCACCGCTTTCAAACAGGACTGGTAGTGTACCGCAAGACCATTCTCCCCGGCGGGATCCGCGTCATCACGGAATCGATGCCGGCCGTTCGCTCCGCGTCGATCGGCATTTGGGCCGACGTCGGCTCTTCGGCCGAAGCGCCCGAGCGACGCGGCATCTCGCACGTCGTCGAGCACATGCTCTTCAAAGGTACGACCCGGCGCACCGCTCGTGAGATCGCGGAGACGATGGACGCCGTCGGCGGCAACCTCAACGCGTTCACCGATAAAGAGACGACCTGTTACTACGCCAAGGTCATCGATCGTCACGTTCCGCTCGCGATGGACGTCCTCTCCGATATGTTCCTTCGCTCGCGCTTCGATGCGGAGGAGTTGGGCAAAGAGCAACGCGTGATTCTCGAAGAGATCAAGATGTACGACGACGCGCCGGATGAGCAGATACACGACCTCTTCATTCGTACGATGTGGAAGGGCGCGAACCTCGGGGATCCGACGATCGGCAGCGCCGAGACGGTATCGGCGGTCACGTCCGACAGCCTGCGCGAGCACATGCAGCGCTTCTACGCGCCCAACGCCGTCGTGGCGACCGCCGCCGGCAACGTCGACCACGACGCGTTCGTCGCGCTCGTCGCCGAATGTTTCGACGACTTCGGCGGTTCGTGTCCCCCGGTGCGTTCCGAGTCGCCGCAAGCCGCGCCGACGACGTATTTCAAGCACAAGGACACGGAGCAGGCGCATCTGGTCATCGGCGCTCAGAGCCTGAGCGTTCGGGACGAGCGCCGCTATCAGCTCGCCGTGCTCGACACGCTGCTCGGCGGCGGGATGTCGAGTCGCCTGTTTCAAGAAGTGCGCGAGAAGCGCGGCCTCGTCTATTCGGTCTACTCGTTCCAAGCGGCGTACCGCGAGACGGGTCTCTTTGGAGCCTACGCGGGAACATCGCCGGAGAACGTGCGGACGTGTATCGACGTCATCTCGCAAGAGTTCGCGAAGATACGCGACGTTGCCGTCGGCGCGGACGAGCTCTCGCGCGCAAAGGAGCACATCAAGGGAAGCTTGACACTCTCGCTCGAGGCGACGTCGAGCCGCATGATTCGCTTGGGGCGCAATGAGTTCGCCTTGGGCCGCGAGCTGACGCCGGAGGAGGTGGAGGAACGCGTCGACGCGGTAACGTGCGAGCAAGTACAGGCGCTCGCGTGCGACCTGCTCGCGGACGGTCGCATCGGCCTGTGCGTGCTCGGCCCGGTGGACGAGGACGTTCTCGATTGGCATCCCTTTGCCGCATAGCGCGTCTGCGCTGCCATTCTGGACCTGGCAGCTCTACGTCGCACTCGCAATCAACGTCGTCATCCAAGCGATTCAGATCGGCGCCTATGCGGCGCGCCTCGCGGGCGTGCGCACCGGCCGCGTCGCGACCTCGATCTCCCTCTTCAACCTCTTCGTGACCGCGAGCCGGCTTGCGACCATGGTCTACACGCTCATGCTCGGGCCGCTCGCCGACCACGCCGGTAATGCGGTGAAGACCGCGCCGCTTGCCGCAGTCCCCGGCATCCAGCACACGTTCGAGCTGCAGCTTCGCCTCATCATTCTTTCGGGAACGGTGGGAACGGTGATCGGCGGCCTGCTGTTGCCGATGTTCACATACATGTACGTGCGCGGCGTGCGTTCGTTCGAGCGTACGCGCTCGCTCCCGCACTCGCTCATCCGGCTCTTCTACCCGCGCGTCATCGTCGACGTGCTGCGGCACGTCAGGCTCCCGGCGTTTAAGGAGCTCGTGAGCTTCTCGCCGCGCCGCGTTCCCAAACGCCTGCTCGTTTTCAACGTCGTGGTCACCGGCATCTACGCCATCGGCGTCGTCGCCGCGTACTACGCGAGCGTGCTCGCTCCGGCGGTCGCCAGAACGGCGATCGGAACCTCTGGCCTCATCAACGGGATTGGGACCGTGGCCTTCACGTTCTTCGTCGACCCGACGTCGTCGATCATCGTGGACGAGGCGGTAAAGGGCGAGCGTCCTCACGAAGACGTCAAGGCGATGGTCTTCTATTTGGCACTGACGGCCGTCATCGGCTGGGTGCTCTCGCAGTTGATCCTATGGCCCTCCGCGGAAGCGATAAAAACCGTCGCTCATTTGGTGAATCATGGCCGATAAGAAATTGTTCGTTCTCGCGCTCGTTGCGGTGCTGCTGCTGACCGGTTGCGCCGGATCGATCGAGCGGTGGATCGTCGACACGCGCGTCCATCAAGGCGATGTCGCCCTCTCCGATAGCAACCCGTCCGACGCAGTCATCGCGTACTCGCTCGCGCTACGCGTGGATCCGCACGACCTGCGCGCGCAGAGCGGCTTCGTGGAGGCGGCGGCCGACCAGGCACAGCTGCAGTACGCGCACGGGCACTTCGACGCGGCGCTGGCGACGATCGCGCAGGGTCTGCGCGTCGATCCGTTGAGCGTGCGCCTCGAGGCGCTGAAGAGTCAGATCGACGACGCGAAGCTCAAGCAGGAGATCGTGATCTCGAACTATCCGACGTACCAGCGCGCCGGCCAAGAGCTGCAGCTCAGCTACGCGCGCTTGAACGAAGCGAACACGCTGCTCGTCAAGCGTTTGCGCCGGTTCGGCTACACGTACGACGTCACCGATCTCACGTCGGCGATCAAACAGAGCTACGAACTACAGCTGGAAGTCGCGCACCTGACGAACCGGCTCATCGCGTACCGCCAGCTCGTCCAGACCGGTGGCCCGCAGCCGTCGCAGCTGCCAGCCACCGGCGGATCGCTCCTACCGCTGCCGTAACGAGCCGTCGCTTTCAACGTCCCGACGTTTCCGTCGACGAAAACGCACACGAGCCAGCGCGCGCCCGCGAGAATGCCGAGCCCTTCGGCGCTGGAGTGTCGGTTTCCGGCTGAGGCTTCGCGCTGTCGCCGGGCTCAGCGTGACACGTGCTATCGCCAGGCTCAGCATGACACGTGCTATCGCCGTGCCTCAGGAGTAAAGGCGGTACGGTGTCATCCTGAGCTTGTCGAAGGGCGGCACGCGTGACGTGCGTCGAGGAAGGCCCGGCCGTGGCCGCGTCGCTCCGCGATGCGGAAGGCATCCCAGAACGCCTTGGCACCGCGCGACGCGAGCGCGGGATCGGTCTCGTACACGGGCCACGTGCCGATGCGCGTCACCGGGAAACGCGAGAGCCACGCGCAAAGATCGGCGTTACGTCGCAAGCGGTTGTCTTCGACCGAGATGTAGTAGCGGGCGCCTTTGCGGATCGCGCTTTCCTCGTCGAAGGGCGTCCATAACAGCGGATCTTCCTCCCAACCGAAACGGCCGATGTAGTAGAGCACGTCGGGGCCATAATGTCCCATGACGACGAGCGCGTTGCGCGGCAGCGCGTGCGCGACGAGCACCGCATCGGCATACGCGGTGCGATCGTAGTGGTAGTAGTGCGCGATTGCCCCGTGACCCTGAAGCAGAACCGCCAATGCCGACGCTACCGCGACGGCGCTCGCGATCGAGGGGCGCGAAAGTTCCGCAAGCCGCGCGACCGCCCCACCGATGACGAGCGCCGCTAGGGGAAGCAGCGGGATGAGGTAGTAGTCGACGCGCTCGACGGTGACGACGACGAACGCGTAGAGCAGGCCCCCGGCGAGCCATCCCCACACGAGCAGTGGACTGCGCGGGCGCGTCCACGGGATCGCGATGCAGGCGAGCGCAGTAAGCGCAAAACCCGCCGTGCCGAGCATCGTCACGCGCAATAAGCCGAGCGTACCGAAGAAGAGGCGGACCTTGTGCGCGAAGCCGTGTAGGCTCGTAAACGCCGCAGCGAGCGCGGGAAGCACGTGGAGGCGCGTGATGCCGCTCGCCCAATGCCACTCGGCGTGCGCCGCAACGGTGCGATCGTAGAGCCAGAGAATCAACAGCGGAACGAGGAGCAGCACGGCGTAGGCGGTCGCACGCCAGACACGCCCGGCGCGCGCGCGCTCCCACATCATCTTCGTGAGGGGAACGACCGCGAGCACGGCGACGGGCTTCGCAAGGTAGGCAAAGGTGAGGAGTGCCGCCGCGCGCGCGAGCGGCCGCGGCGCGAGGCGCGCGTCCTCGGTCAAGAACCGAAACGACGCGTAGAGTGCCGCGGTGAGAAAGAACGCCATCGCGCCGTCCGGCGTGAAGGTACGGCCGTAGTAGATGCTTCCGGGAAAGACCGCGTAGAGCGCCGCAGCCGCAAGACCGGCAAGCGCGCTCGCGTAGAGCCGCTGGGCGAAGAGGCCGACGACAAAAATGGTGCCCAGCGAGAACGCAATCGAGAGCAAGCGCCCGAAGATCTCGTGCACGCCGAACGTCTTGTAGAGCGTCGCCGCCAAGAACGGCAGAATCTGGAGCTCGAGCTCCACGTAGTTGGGAGGCGGCCCGTCGTAATCGGTCTGCGGGTAGAGTATGTTGTACTGCAACTGCGCGAAGTTGCGCGCGATCGAGGCCGTGTCACCCTGTCGCCAGTTCGGATGATCGAGCAACGGATCGTGAACGTGTTGCAACCGCAAAGCGAGGGCGAGCAAGAGAATCGCCCCCATCACCCATGGCCACGCTCGCTGCATGCGGGTCTCTAGCTCCATACCGCGAGCGCAAACCTGGATGTCGGGAGCTCGGAGGCCGCGCAGCAGAAGCGAGTCATGGACGACGAGCGACGAGCGGTTCCGAGGCTCCGCATGGGCAAAGCGAGCTTAGGCAACGTGCCTGAACGTCCAATACTTATTCAGAAAGAAGTTGACGAGGATTCCCGCTGCCGTCGCCACGAGCCATAGCTTGTGACCGTGCCCGAGCGCGGGAGCGCAGAGGTACGAGACGACGAGGCCGACGAGCCACGCGACTGCCGAGACCGTGAGGAACTGCGCACCCTCGCGCAACGCGTGCCCGGTCGATCGAAACGTCCATACGCGGTTGAAATAGTAATTCGATGCACCGCCGCTGAAAAACCCGATGGTGTAGAGCGCGTCGTAGTGGAGCAGCTGGGCGTGGTGCGGATCGAAGTGCTGGAGCACGGTAAAGACGATGAGGTTCACCGCCAAACCCGATGCGCCGACGACGGAGAACTTCAGAAACTGGCGCATGCCGCGGCGCCGGCCGAGCGACGCGATCACCTCACGCAACCCAGTACCAATTCGCGAAGAGCACGGTAAAGAGGCCGAGGAGCGGCAGGGAGAAGGCCACGATGAGGTTGTTTGCCCACGGCCGATCGCCCCATCGCGCGAGGATTGCGAACATCGGGAAGAGCACGAGGCCGAAGCGCGGCATCGACATCAAACTGGCAGTGCACATCGGTGCGAGCACCGAGAGCGCCATGTATGCCGTGTACGAGAGTCGCAGGCGTCGCCATCCGAAGAGCAGCACGAAGATCATGAGCGCCGTGAATCCGAGCTCCAACGCTTGGTTGGCCACGGTCTGTCCGGCCGTCGCGTGGAACATGTGGTAAACGGAGTTGATGACGCTGACCCACGGTGGCGCCGCCTGTCGTCCCCAGTGCGCTTGCACGTGCGAGAAGTAGAGCGCGTCGCCGCGCAGCACCCAAAGATACGCCATATAGAGGCTGAGCCCGAAGGGGATGAGCAAGCCTGCAGCCGCGTCGCGCAGCCCGCGTAGCGGTTCGCTGCGATAACGTGCGAGCCATTCGATGGCAAACGGAACGACGAGAAGCAGTCCCTCGGCGCGCGTGAGCGCGGCGAAGAACCCGAGAAGCGCCGCCATCCACCACCGCTGCGAACGCATGTAATAGAACGAGGCGACGGTGAGGAAGAAGAAGAGCGACTCGGTGTACACCGCCGAAAAGTAGACCGCCATCGGAAAGATCGAGACGTAGAAGATCGCGCGGCGTGCGACGACGCGGTCGAACTCGTGCTCGAGCAACTTGTAGAGAAAGAGCAAGCCGAAGAAAAACGCCGCGTTGGAGATCAAGAGTCCGGCGATGAGATCGTTGCCGGTGAAGGAGCCCAGGATGTGGATCATGAGCGGATAGAGGGGGAAGAACGCTGCTTCGATACCGTGGTACCCTTGTGCCGCGATTCTGAGATAGTGCACGGCGTCCCAACGTCCCCAGACGGCGAGCAGCGCGTGACGCGACTCTTGCACGTGCGGGCCCGGGCGCTGGCCGATGATGACCGCCGCGAGCTCGGCGATCACGATGATGGCTGCGCGGGAGACGAGAAAATCGACGAGCACTTGGCGCACCGTTTGGTTGAAGCGCGCGGCGATGAGCACTTTGCCGATGCAGAACAGCGCGATGGCAATCGCGAAGAGACGGCTGCTGCTGGCGACGTACGGCGTAAAGACGAACGAAAGCCAGAGCGCGAAGATCGGCAGCCACGTGATGGCGTCGTACCGGAGGCTGTGCGCGAGCTTGATGCCGGCGCGGCGCGAGAAGTACCGTCCGTATCCGCGCCAGGTCACGTACGCGAGGAACGCTCCGATCGGCACCGCAACGAGCAGGCCGAGCTCGCTCAGAGTAGTGCTGTGCGCCGGGACGATCGCACCGTACCAGAAGAAGAAGCCGAGCGTGGCTCCGGCGAGCAGAACCACGAGCGCCGCGAGCGGGCCCACGTAGATCTCTCCGAAGTCGAGCGAGCGCGTGTGCGAAGAGCGCGAACGGATATCGGCAGACACGAGCCTCTTCCTTTAAAAGGGAAAGTGCCGCTTCCCTTGTAGCCAGGAGGCATATGATTAACTCGCTCGACTTCGTGAAGGTGACGGAGAGCGCGGCGATCGCGGCTTCGCGCTGGATGGGGCGTGGCGAGCGCAACATTGCCGACGGCGCCGCCGTCGAGGAGATGCGCGAGCGCCTGAACGGCATGAGCATCGCGGGACGCGTCGTGATCGGCGAAGGCGAGCGCGACGAGGCGCCGATGCTCTATATCGGCGAGCGGCTCGGACGCGGCGGGTACGAGGTGGACATCGCGGTGGACCCGATCGAAGGGACCAACCTCGTTGCCAACGGCCTGCCGAACTCTATCGCCGTGCTCGCCGTCGCAGATCGCGGAGCGCTGCTTCACGCGCCGGACTCGTACATGACGAAGCTTGCGGTCGGCCCGAAAGCGGCGCCGTTCGTGGACCTGGACGCGCCCGTTGCAGAGAACCTCCAAGCGGTGTCGCGCGCGCTCGACAAGCCGATTGGCGAAATCTGCGTCGTTATTTTGGACCGTCCCCGCCATCAGGACTTGATCTTCGAGGTTCGCGCTGCCGGTGCGCGCATTCGGCTGATCTCCGACGGCGACGTCGACGCGTGCATCGCAACAGCGCTTCCGTCGACGGGCATTCACGTCGCGATGGGCGTCGGCGGCGCGCCGGAGGGCGTGCTCGCCGCGGTCGCCATCAAGTGCCTGGGTGGAAACTTTCTGGCGCGCCTGCAGCCCCGTAATCCGCAAGAAGCCGAACGTGCGAAGGCGATGGGGTTTGGGGATCTTTCGCGCTTGCTGACGCTCGACGATCTCGTCAAAGGCGATGCGCTCTTCTGTGCGACCGGCATCACCGACGGCGATCTCGTCCACGGCGTCCGCTTCTTCGAAGGGCACGTGCAAACGCACTCGATCTTGGTGCAATCCGGCGGCATCGTGCGCTTCATCGAATCGACGCATCTCTTGTCGGAACGATGACGGAGCATTCCTACGATCTCGTCATCGTTGGCGCCGGCTCCGGCGGCTACGCCGCCGCGCGCACGGCGCGCGAACTCGGAGCGAGCGTCGCGCTCGTGGACAAAGGGCCGCTTGGGGGGCTCTGCATCCTACGTGGGTGCATGCCGAGCAAAGCACTGCTCGCGTCGTCGGACGCGCTCTACGACGCACGCGAGGCGCGCACGCTCGGCATCGATGCCGGCGGCGCGACGTACGACATGCCGTTCATCGCCGCTCGCAAGCGCGGTCTCGTACGATCGTTCGCGGAGTATCGCATCGAGGGCATCGGTACGTTTCCGCTGTACGAAGGCTCGGCGTCGTTCTTGTCCGCGCACGAGCTCAGGGTATGCCATCATGCGAGCGACGTATCCGGGTGTCATCATGCGAGCGACGTATCCGGGTGTCATCATGCGAGCGACGCATCGGTGTGTCATCCTGAGCCTGTCGAAGGATGCCACACGATTCTGCGAGCGAAGTCTTTCGTGGTCGCGACGGGAAGCGTCGTCGCGCCTGCGGCGGTACCGGGTTTAGCGGACGTTGGGTATCTGGACAGTGACGCGGTGCTCGAGCTCGAGAAGATTCCAAAGTCGGTTATCGTGCTCGGTGGTGGCTACACCGCGTGTGAGCTCGGCCAGTTTCTTTCGCGCATGGGCGCGCGCACGACGATGATCGTTCGCAGCGCGCTCTTGAGTCACTCCGACGAAGACGTGAGCGAGACGCTCGAATCGGCGTATCGCGAGGAAGGCATCGAGATCGTCAAAGGCGCGCGGCTGGTGAGCGTCGAGCGTCGCGGCGCGGAGAAGGTCGTGAACGTCGTCGTCGGTGACGTGGAACGCTCTTTCGCTGCGGAAGAGATTTTCTACGCGCTCGGACGGGTTCCGAACGTCGAAGGCCTGAAACTGGAGGCGGCCGGCGTGCGGTACGGCCCGCTACGCGGCGTCGAGATCGACGCAACGCTGCGCTCGAACGTGCGCAACATTTTTGCCATCGGCGACGTGACCGCGGAGTTTCTCCTCGTGCACGTCGCGATCTATCAAGGCGAGATCGCCGCGCGCAACGCGATCCTCGATGGTGACGAAAAGGCCGACTACCGCATCTTCTCGGCGCACACGATTTTCTGCGATCCTCAGGTCGCGTGCGTGGGGAAGAGCGAGAAGAGCTTGAAGGCGGAACGGACTGCATACGTCGTCGGCCGGTACGATTTCGCGGAGCACGGCAAAGCGATGTGCCTCGGCAAGACGAAGGGCTTCGTGAAGATCGCCGCCGACGCGCAGAGCGGCGAGATTCTCGGCGCGACGGTCGTCGGCGCCCAAGGCTCGGAGCTCATCCACGAGGCGATCGTGGCGATGCACTATCGTGCGACCGTGCACGAGTTCATGCGGATCCCGCACCTTCACCCGACGCTCGCCGAGATTTGGACGTACCCCGCCGAGTTCTGCGCGGCGCAGCTCGGGATGAAGGCGCCGGGTGACGTGCAGATGGAAGTCGCGACGAGTGGAACCTCCGCGTAATTTGACCGCGACGGCGCAGCACCTGCACGTCGCTCTCGTCCAAACCAAGCCACTCAAAGGACGTTACGCCGAGAATCTCGCCGCCGTGCAGAGCGTCTTCGCGCAGATCGCGAAGAACGTCGACCTCGTCGTGTTACCGGAGGCGGCGCTCAGCGGATACTTTCTGGAAGGTGCCGTCTACGAGGTTGCGCTGTCGGCACAGCGCTTTGCCGGCGATCTCACGCGGGCGTGGAAGGCCGCCTGCGGCGATCGCCGCGTCGACCTCGTCTGCGGCTTCTTCGAGAACGACGAGGGCACGTATTACAACAGCGCGATCTATCTGGAGATCGAGCGAGGCGAGGCGCGAACCGTACACGTGCACCGTAAGATGTTCCTGCCGACGTACGGCGTCTTCGATGAAGAGCGCTTTCTCTCGCGCGGCCGCAGGCTGCAGACGTTTGCGACGCGCTTCGGAACCATGGCGTTGCTCATCTGCGAGGACGTGTGGCACGCGATCGTGCCTACGATCGCCGCGATCAAAGGCGCGCGCATTCTCGTCGTGCCCAGCGCCGCACCCGGACGCGGCATCGAGTCGCCGGGCGAGCTCGGCTCGATTCTTCGCTGGCGAGAGATTCTCACGATTACCGCGGCGGAGCACGGACTCTTCATCCTCTACGCGGGCCTCACGGGCTTCGAAGGCGGCAAGGGAATGACGGGCTCGTCGTGCGCGATCGATCCGCGCGGCGAGCTGCTCGTCAGCGCGCCGGCAACGGAGCCGTGCATTCTCCTCGCGGACTTGGATCTGCGCGAGATCGACCTGGCGCGGGCGTCGCTTCCACTCCTGGGCGATCTGGAAGCCGTCCTTGCGGATCTGCTCCTCGACGACGAGCTCCCGCTCCCGCGGCGTCGCGACGATGCGCCGTGAGGGCTCGTGACCTAGCTGACGTGCCATCCTCGTCCTTCGACTGCCGCACTGGCGCGCGGAGCTCAGGACTAAAGGCGCTAAGGTGTCATCCTGAGCTTGTCGAAGGATGTATGGTGATTGAATGACGTACCGCGTCATCGAAGCTGCTGCACTCTCGTGCGATCCGCCGCCAATCGATCCCGCCGTGGCGACGCAGTGGCTCGTCGCGTTTCTCCGCGACGAGCTACGGGTGCGACGGCGCATGGATCGTGCCGTGATCGGGCTCTCCGGCGGCGTCGATTCCGCCGTGACGGCGTATCTCTGCGCGCGCGCGCTCGGCCCGCGTAACGTGTACGCGATCCGGATGCCGTACGCAACCTCGAGTTCTGCGAGCCTCGACGACGCGCAGCTCGTCATCGGCGAGCTCGGCATCGAGGCGCGCACCATCGACATCACCGGCGCCGTCGACGGCTATCTTCGTCACGAACCCGATGCCGATGCGCGGCGGCGCGGCAACGTCATGGCGCGCGTGCGAATGGTCGTGCTGTTCGACCAATCGGCCAAGCTCGATGCGTTGCCCGTCGGCACGGGCAACAAGACGGAGCGGATGTTGGGCTATTTCACGTGGCACGCCGACGACGCACCGCCGGTCAATCCCATCGGGGATCTGTTCAAAACGCAAGTGTGGGAGCTGGCGCGCTATCTCGGTGTTCCCAAGCTGCTGATCGAGAAGGCGCCGAGCGCCGACCTCGAGGCGAATCAGACCGACGAAGCCGATCTCGGCATTACGTACGTTCGTGCCGACGCGATTCTCTCGCGGATCCTCTTGGGATACTCCGACGAACAGCTCGTCGAGCGCGGCTTCACGGCGCAGGAAGTCAGCCTTGTTCGCCGTCGCGTCGACGGCACGCATTGGAAGCGCCACTTGCCGACGACGGCGATGCTGTCGAACACGGCCATCAACGAGTTCTACCTGCGTCCGGTAGACTATTGAGAATCTTCTTTCCCGTCAGCCTCAATCTCGCCGGAAGGCGATGCCTCGTCGTCGGCGCCGCGGATGATCGCGAGGCGATCGAGAAATCCGCGGCACTCGAAGAAGCGGGCGCGCAGGTGCAGCGCATCTGCGACGGTGCAGACGTCAAAGAAGACGACGTCGCCCAAGCCTTCTTCGTGATCTCGACGCCGCAGGACGAAGCGCTTTCAAAGCGATTGCGCGCGCTCGCCGACAAGCACCGTACGCTGCTGTGTTGCATCGATCAGCCGAAGTACGGGTTCGTTGCGATGGCGGCGATTGCGAAGGCCGGGCCGGTGCGTATCGCGATCTCGACGGCTGGCCTCGCGCCGCGCGTCGGCAAGGTGTTGAAGAACGCGCTGCAGCGCGCGATGGATTCGACCTTCGAACGCTTCATCGCGACCCTCGCCGAGCGCCGCGAGCAGATGCGCGCGGAACACCCGCTACACGAAGAATCGGAGTTGCGCCGCAAAGCCGCAATCGACAACGCAGCCGGCTTCGAAGCGGATATCCGCTTCACGTACCCGGGATGGACGTCACCCGAACCCGTTGAGAAGAAGCCCCTGGAGCGATAACGGGCGCCGGCGCAAGCCCGGTATTCGAAACGTGGAGGATCGGGCGTCCCGGGTCGAAGCTCACGCGATATGCCGAGCATCGAGATCGTCGCGGTTGGAACCGAGCTGCTTCTTGGGCAGCTCGTCGATACGAACACGCCCTGGATCGCCCAGACGTTGGCCGATGCCGGCGTCGACGTCTACGCGACGCACGCCGTCGGCGACAATCGCGCGCGCATCGCCGCGACGATCGCCGGCGCCCTCGCGCGCGCGGACGGCGTCGTGACCACCGGCGGCCTCGGCCCGACCGTGGACGATCTCACGAAGGAGGCCGTCTGCGACGCGCTCGGGATCGAGTGCGAGCGTCACGCGCCGACAGTCGCGCGCATAGAGACGTTCTTCGCCTCGATCTCGCGTCCGATGCGCGAGAACAATCGCAAGGAAGCGGATCTGCCGCGCGGCAGCACGGTGCTCGAGAACGCGCGCGGAACGGCGCCGGGCTTCATCGCCTGGACGAACGACGGAAAGTTCGTCGCGTCGCTTCCGGGCGTTCCGCACGAGATGAAGCCGATGCTCGACGAGCAGCTCGTGCCGCGTCTGCGCGAGCGCTTCGGCGACCTAGAGCCCATCGCGACGCGCGTGCTGCACGTCGTCGGCCTGGGCGAATCGGAGATCGACCATCGCATCGACGATCTCTTTCGCGCGGGCGAGAACCCGAAGGTTGCGGTGCTCGCGCACGTGGGCGCGTGCGACGTGAAGATCATGGCGAAGGCGCGTACTGAGGAAGCGGCGCGCGCGATGGTCGCGCCACTCGAAGAGGAGATCCGTTCGCGCCTGCGCGGCCACGTCTGCGGCGCCGATGAGGAGACGCTCGCGCAGACGATTCTCGCGCAGCTGCGCGAGCGCGGTTGGCGGCTTGCGGTGGCAGAGTCGTGCACCGGCGGCCGCGTGGCCGCGGCGCTCACCGCAGTCGCGGGCGCGTCGCAAAGCTTCGCCGGCGGCATCGTTGCCTACGGGAACGAGGCGAAGCGTGTGCTGCTGGGCGTTGAGTCGGAGACGCTCGCGCGAAATGGCGCCGTGAGCGAAGAGACGGCGCGCGCGATGGCGCAGGGCGCGAGGCGCGCCTTTTCGGCGGAGGTGGGCGTCGCGACGACCGGGATCGCGGGCCCGACGGGAGGCTCGCCGGAGAAGCCCGTGGGCTTGGTCTGGCTCGCCTTGGAATGGCCCGGCGGTGGCCGGGCCGTCTCGCTGAGGGTGCCGGGCGATCGCGAAGAGATCCAAGTCCGAGCGACCCAGGCCTTACTCGGCTTGATGTGGGGAATACTGGCTGGCGGGGAAGCTGCCGCGCTTCCGTCGTAACTGCCGCAAGCGCCATCCGCGCAAGGAGCTGTATCTTTCATGCACCACCGCCGCTTCGTTGTCAGGACAATGGCCGTTGCAGCCGTCGTGTCACTACTCTCGGCCTGCGGCGGAAGCGGCGGCGGCGGCACTCCTCCCGGCGGCGGAGGCGGACCACCGCCCCCCCCGCCCCCGAACACCGCGTTCGTATGTCCGACCGCCGACAGTGCGACGTCGGTTGGCGTGGGCGGCGGTGCGCAAGAAGCCCTAGCACGGTATCCGGTGTCGCGCGCGGCGCTTCCACGTGTGGCGAAGCCCTCCGGCATGATCGCGGTCACGTACAATCGCAGTGTCGCTCTTGCAAACCAAACAGCGATCGCGGCGCGCGAGCAGGCCGTCGGCGCGACCTTCGTGCGGTCGTTGGATTTCTCGCACGTCGGCCTCGTGACGCGGATGATCTCCGTTCCTCCCTCGCTGGTCGACTCCGCGATCGCGCAGATGCGCTCCGCGCCGGGCGTCGTGAGCGTAAACGATGCGAGCGCGCGCCGTTACCCGCTGACGGTCAACGCGCGTTACTTTCCAAACGATCCCTACTTCGACGGCTTCGCCGTGACGGTCGCTCCCACGCCGAGCGCGACCGCGCCTCCGCCGACGAACAACGATCCGCCGTATTACGAGAGCAACGACGTTCCCGGGCAGTGGGACATGCACGCGATTGGCCTCGATTACGCGTTCGAATATAGCCAGCCGAGCCCGGCTAACGGCAGCACCGTTAGTAATGCCAACGCTCTTGGATCGTCGGCGGTCTCGATCGCCGTCATCGACACAGGTCAAGATACGGGCCACCCGGAGTTGCACTCCAAGGTCACGTATCAAAGGTGCTACATCACGGATCCTTCGAACGTGCAGTCGAGGTCGGACTTCACGACGGATCCGCAAGGGCACGGCACGGATACGGCGGGAATCGCCGCAGCCGATACGGGCAACGCGCTCGGCTTCTCCGGCGCGGGCGGCAACGTCGTGATCTACGGGTATCGAGTCTTTCCGGTACCGGACAACAACTGCAGCAATCCCAACACCGTCGATCCGCAATGCAGCGCGACGCTACAAGACATCGCATCGGCGATAAACGACGCCGTCGCGCAACACGTCAACGTCATTAGCATGAGCCTCGGAGGCACGTGTCCCGACTCGCCGCCGGAGAGCACTGCGGTCGCAAACGCGATCGCCGCCGGCGCGATCGTCGTCGCGGCGAGTGGAAACGCGGGCGGTTCCGGCATCGATGCGCCGGCCTGCGATCCAGGTGTCATCGCGGTGGGCGCGACCTCGCTCGACGACGGCACCCCGAACGGCACGAGTCCGACAGGCGGCAACGCCGGCGGGACCTCCGCGAGCCCGGTCGAGTACGTGCCGTCGTACTCCCAGTACGGCTCGCCCGCAGCGGCCGCTCGGAGCGCGACCGCGTGGGGCATCGTGGCACCGGGCGGTGACGGTTCCGGTCAGACCGATAGTGACGACCTGCACTGGATCGAGAACATCTGGACTTCGACACCTTGGGCTGCGAGCGATGCGGGAGCGTGCAAGGGCGACTACCCGACGGATGCGGGTACTACGGACTGCCGGATTTTGATTGCCGGAACGTCGATGGCGACGCCGCACGTGGCCGGCGCTGCCGCGCTCATCCTATCGGTGAACCCGACCTATCAGTCGGCATCTGCAATGAAGCAGCTACTCTGCACGACCGCGGACGACATCAGCGATCCGCACGAGGGATGTGGGCGCCTGAACGTCTACCGCGCGATGGCGAAGGCGCTCAACGATCCGAGCTTGCCGTAACGGAATTTTCTAGACGCTAAAGCCGATGGCGGCGAGGACCTTCTGTGTCTCGACCGCCTCGGCGAACGTCGGAAGGGCGCTCTCTTTGCCGGCGATGGCGGTGGCGAACGCGTCGTAGAGCTCCATGAGATACGGCACGTTCGGTTGCACGCTCGAGAAGCGCGCGTACGGCGATGGCTTGCACTGCAGCTCCGACGTTTCGCGTTCGTCGACGGCGTAGAGCGTCGTCTCGACGGCACTCGGCCCGCTCTCGACGGCGGTGCGGTTCTCCGCGTGCACGGCGAGCGTGAACGAGGACTGCGCCACGGTCGCGTCGACGCAGAGGCGGGCGACGAGTCCGTCGCCGTAGTCGACGAGCGCGAAGGCGCCGTCGTCTACGCTGGAGACGAACTCACCCTTGGCGTCGTGCCGGTGCGGATTTGCCGTGCGTAGGAATCCGGTCGTGCGCTGCGGCGACCGTGCGGCGAGCCAACTCGCCATGTCGATGACGTGCGAAAGTAATGCACCCGCGATTCCGCCGCCCCGATTACGATCGAACCACCATCCACGCTCGCGGGTCCCGTCCATGCGCAGGAACGTGCTAAGCTGCGCGATTTCGATCTCGCGCAGCGGTTTCACGTGACCGTTGACGATGAGCTCTTTGATCGCTTGCCGCGCTGGAATCCAACGGAACTCGTGTGCGAGCCCGCATGCGGTGCCGGCCCGCTGCGACGCGGAAAGCATCTCTTCGGCGTGCGACAGGTTAAGCGCGAAAGGCTTCTCGCAGAGTACGTGCTTTCCGGCAGCGAGTGCCGCGAGGACGTCCTCGCGATGCGCGAACGGTGGTGACGCTACCGTGACGGCGTCGAGCTCGCAGTCCCGCACCATCTCGGTGCACGACGCGAACGCGTGCGGGATCCCGCGCTCCTTCGCTATTGCGGCGGCAGAAGAAGGCGACGCGAGCGCGACGACCTCGTACCGTTCGTGTGCGAGGAGGGCTGGGAGATGTGCTTTGACGCCGAACCCCGCTCCGACGATTCCAGTGCGTAGACGCTCACTCATGATGGCTCTATTACCCGCGCCGCGCCCATGTCATCCTGTACCCGGCATTTGTCATTCTGATCCTTCGACTGCCGCGCTGGCGCGCGGCGCTTCCGTATCGTTGACTCAAAAGCTCTGCGAGATTGCATCGCGCAGCGCCGCCATACCTCGCTCGAGCTCGTTCTCCGGGATGACGAGCGGCGGCGTCACGGAGAGCACTTCGCCCCGCGGGCCGGCTTGAAGCACGATCACACCGCGTCCGAGTGCTGCCCGTACGGCACGCTCCGCGTGCGCGGGATCGCGCAGTTCGATCCCCCACATCAAGCCGCGACCGCGAACGTCGACGACGCCGCGTGTCTGCGCGATCGCAGTGAGTCGCGGCGCGAGTTCGCTCCCGAGCCGCTTCGCGCGCGCCGGAAGTCCGAGTCGTTCGATCTGCTCGATCGTCGCGATTGCAGCCGCGCACCCAAGAGGATTTCCGAGATATGTCGACGTGTGCAACGCCTCGCCGCTGGACGCCGGCCACGCATCCATCGCTGCAGCAGTCCCGACGAGCGCGCTGATAGGAAAGCCGCCGCCCATGGCCTTGCCGATGCAGAAGAGATCCGGCATGACGCTCTCGTAGTTGCAGGCAAACCATTCGCCCGTGCGTCCGAAGCCGGTGTAAATTTCGTCGAAGACGAGCAGCACGCCGAGCTCCTCGCAGATCGCACGCAGGCCACGAAGGTAGCCGTGCGGCGGAACGATGCACCCACCGCGCGCTTGAATCGGTTCCACGAAGAGTGCGGCGACGCTTTCGTGCGCCTTCAACGTCGCGCGTGCCGCATCGAGCGCATCCCCGACAGGCATCGTTGCGTGCGGAAATCCGAGAAGGAGCGGTTTCCGCGGTAACGCTGCGGCGAAGGGCTGGCGAAACTTCTCGATGCCGCAGAGCGCAAGCGCTCCCAGCGAGAGCCCGTGATAGGCGCCTGCGAACGCGGCGAACTCCGATTTCCCAGTGGCGAGGATCGCGGTCTTCATCGCCGCTTCGATCGCTTCCGACCCGGTCGTCGCGAGGAACGTGCGCTCGAGTCCTCGCGGCACGATTTGCGCCAGCCGCTCCAGCAGGTGCACTCGCACTTCGGTGGGATGGACGTCGCCCATGCCGTGGATCAAGCGCTGCGCTTGTTCGGCGAGTGCTGCCGCGACCGCCGGGTTTGCGTGGCCGACCGCCGCAACGCCGAATGCCGCCGTCAGATCGATGTAACGATTTCCGTCGACGTCAGTAACGGTCGCGCGGCTCGCCGATTCCCAGAAGACGGGGAAATCGTCGGCGAGATACGTCACGTTGCGCGACTCCTGCATGGCCAAGCGTGCGCGTAGCGCGCGCGAACGCGGGCCGGGAATCTCGCTCACGCCGTACCCTGGGTGACGATGCGAAGGAACTCGGCGATGCGCGGCCTGCCGCCATGCGCGTAGGAGAGCGGCGGTGCCTGCAGCTCGCCGAAGTGCGCGATGCGATTCGCTCCTGCCGCAATCGCCGCGGCGACGACGTCCGCGCGCCCTCCCGCCGCGGCGCATGCTTCGAGCGGAAGGCCGTGCCGCTCGACATACGCGCGCATCTCGCCGGGATCGCGAACGCCGTGCATCGCCAAGACGCGCGGCAGGAAAGCGGGTGCGCGTTGCGGGGTTCCGACCTCGAGCACGAAGCTCGCTTCGGCGTCGCAGTACACCGGCCCGCCGCGGAAGCGCGCGACGGCGCGCGCGGTCGCAACGCGTGCCGCCCCGGCCGCGGCGGGCCCCCCCCCCGCGCACACGACCCAGGCGCGCACGACCCCCGCCGCGCCCCGCGCGCGCAAGGGGTGGGGGGAGG